>Ga0208117_100089_pt1 | contig 74334 bp, 62 predicted proteins | sample LakWasMet26_LOW6_2_FD_183870 | JGI IMG/M metagenome (GOLD analysis project Ga0208117, IMG submission 183870) | Freshwater sediment methanotrophic microbial communities from Lake Washington under simulated oxygen tension - Sediment Metagenome... | ecosystem: Environmental > Aquatic > Freshwater >...
CGCGCTGCCGCGCGCCCTCACCCCCGCGGAGCGGGGGCAAGGGCTCTGCGATGGGTTCGGGTGGTGCTCGAACTGGCAGGTCGGGGCGGATCCACGGGCCCGATTCATCGTTCCCTCTCAGTCGATCAAGCCCTTGCCCCCGCTCCGCGGGGGTGAGGGCGCGCGGCAGCGCGGTGAGGGGGCCGACGGCGGCGTACCAAGTCCGTTGGACGAACGCTCTAGTACGTCGCGGCGCGGGAGATGCCCCAGAGGACGAAGCCGAGCACCGCGAGGCCCAGCGCGGAGAGCACCGTGGCGATGGCGCCGATGGTGACCGTCGTGTCGGCGGCGCTGCGTGCCTCGCCGAGCGCGCGGAGCTGCGTTCGGAGGCGCACCCCCTGCCACCAGGCGAGCGGCCCGAGGAAGAGCGAGAGGCCCATGAACAGGCTGATCCCGGCCGCGATGCTCCACAGCTTCGCCTGATTGGATAGACGCTCGGACTCGGTGGGCGAGACGGAGGGTGAGTTCATGCCGCAGGCTTTACCCCCAAAGGTATGCGCGGGTCACCCCCTCTCGCTCCGAGGGCGTCGCGCTGAGCGTAGACTCCGGGGATGTACATGGTGACCCTGCTCCGCGCTCCGGCCCCGCTCGATCGCGCCGCGGCGGCGCTCGGGGCGCGGCAGGGAATCTCCGCCTACGAGGCGAGCACCCGGCTCGCCGGGGAGTACCCCAGGGTGGTGGCGGTGCTCGCCGATCGGGCCGTGGCGGAGGCGCAGGCGCAGGGGCTCCGCGCCGATGGGATGGCGGCCGCGGTGCTCGACGGGGCGGACGTGGAGAGCGACCGGCAGCGTGACGTCGCGGCCACGCTGGCCTTCGGCCCGCAGTCGGTGGTGGCGACGCTGCGCGACGGGCGCTCCCGAGAGGTGGACTACGGCTCGGTGGGGCTGCTGATCCACGGGGTGCGCACGGGGGTGTCGACCAGCGTGGAGGAGTCGACGGTGAAGTCCTTCAGCGCGGGGCGAGCGATCCTGACCGGGGGGCTCTCGATGCGGAGCTCGAAGACCGTGACGACCACGAAGACGACCGAGCAGCGGGAGAGCTTCGTCCATGTGAGAGAGCGCGGCGGGGGACGGAGCCTCGCGGTGTACGAGCGGGGGATGAACTACGCCTTCCTCGGGGCGGCGCTGGCGCCGTCGAGCATGGCGAACTTCACCACGGTGCTGACCACCCTCAGGGGGCGCTGCGCGGGCGCGCGCTACGACCAGCGGATGACCCGGGCGGGGGGCTTCGGGATGGTTCCGCTGTGCCCGCCGGGCATCGACCCGGCGGCGTGGAAGAGCGACGTGGCCGCGGCGCTCATCGCCCTCGAGGGATGAGCCGAGCACAGCATCGCTGCCACGGTGGGGCGGCGAGGCGAGGCGTGGCTCCATAGGGGCCCTGCGCGTCGCTCCAGGCGAAGCGCCGTGGCGTGTCCGCTCGCCCGGCCGCGGCCCGCCCGATGCTTCGTGACGCCCTCCTGGAGGACATCATGAACCGTAATCTCCAGGACATCATGACCCGGACCGTGCAGGCGGTGCGTCACGACACGACGCTCCGTGAGGTCGCATCGATGATGCGCGACTCCGAGATCGGCGACGTGCTGGTCAACGACGACAAGGGCGCCCTGCTGGGCATCGTCACCGACCGCGATCTGGTGACCCGCGGCCTCGCCGAGGGCTACGACCCGGACGAGACCACGGTCGGGGAGGTCTGCACCCGGTCGCCGGTGCAGCTCGGGCCCGACGCGAGCATCGACGAGGCTGCGCAGGTGATGCGCGATCGGGCGATCCGTCGCATCCCCGTGGTGCGCGACGGCGCCGCCGTGGGCATCGTCTCCATCGGCGACCTCGCCCGGGAGAAGGACCCCAACTCCGCCCTCGCGGAGATCAGCGCGGCGCCGGCCAACAACTGAGCGGGCGTCGCCCGGCGGAGGCCCTTGCGACCGGAGCGAGGTCACCCGATGCAGGAGTCGGGTCGAAGCCCATCCATCCATCCACCCGTCCCTCGGAGGTCCCAATGACCACCCCCCAGATCAGGCAGGCGCCCGAACTACGGAAGGCGCTCGAGAAGCTGCCGAAGCCCAATGGCGCTCCGGAGATCCAGGTGAGCATCGAGATCCTCCCTGACGATCGGCAGTCGATGCCCTCCGGAGAGCGCTCGAGAGGGCACGCCGCCTCGGCGACCGTGGCCTTCCACCGCGGCGTGCTGGCCACCCCCGAAGGCTCCCAGCCGGTCTGGGTCTACGAGGGCCCGCTGGCGCTGGCGCGAGACGCCACGCCCGCCGACCACGATCCCGCCCGCGTCGCGGCCTGGCTGCGGGAGCAGCTCGGTCCGCGCTGCATCGCCATCGACGTGGGCGACGTCGAGGAGCACGAGGCCATGGTGCGCATCGCGGCCGCCATCAGCGGCGGCGACCCTCGACCGCACTGAGCCAGCGCCCCTTCAGCCGCCCGACGGCGCCCTCGGCGTCGGCGCCATCTCCGCCCGCACCCGCATCCCCTCGGTGAGCCTGTCGCTCGGCGTGACCACCACCTGCTCGGCCTCTCCGAGGCCCGTGGCCACCGCCACCCGGTCGCCCAGGTCGGCGTCGATCTGCACCGCGCGCCAGCGGATCGCTCCCCCCTCGACCACGGCCATGCGCGTCCCGGAGGCGTTCACCACCAGCGCCGTCGAGGGCACGTAGAGCGGCGCCGAGGCCCGCTCCAGCTGCAGCGTGAGCTGCGCGTACATCCCCGCCAGCAGGGCGCGGTCGGCGTTGGGCACCCGCACCTCCGTCAGCAGCGTGCGCGTCTCCGCCTCCAGGGCGCCCGCGGTGCGGGCGATGCTCCCCCGGAAGGCCCTCCCGGGGTACTCCCTCAGCCGCACCGTCGCCGCGTCGCCCACCCGCACCCCCGGCGCGTAGGCCTGCGGCACGCTCACCATCACCCGCACCACGTCGGTCTTCGACACCCGGAACATCGCAGGCCCGGCGGTCGATCCCGCCGTCACCAGCTGCCCGACCTCCACGCCCCGCGCGGTGATCGTCCCCTCGAAGGGAGCGCGCACCGTCGCGAAGCTCACCTGCTCCTGCAGGCGTCTCACGTTGGCCTCGGCGCTGGCCAGCGCGGCCTCCGCAGCGGAGACGTTGGCCACGCTCACGTCCGACTGCGCCCGGCGGGCGTCGGCCTCCTGCTGCGACACGAAGCCGCTCGCGACCAGCGTGGCGTAGCGGGCGGCCTCGGCGCGGGCGAGCTCGCGCTGCGTGCGGGCCTGCTGGAGCGCCGCGCGGGCCTGGGCCACCGCGGACTGCGCCTGGCGAAGCGCCTGGCCGACCTCGGGGTCGTCGATCACCGCGAGCACCTGCCCCGCCGTGACCGTGTCCCCCAGGTCGACCCGCAGCGCGCGCACATACCCGCTGGCCCTCGGGTGGATCTGTGTCTCCTGCACCGCCAGGATCGACCCCGGCAGGGTCACCCCCCCGGAGCCCGCCGGGGCGCGCGTGGGACGGGCCACCAGCACCCTCGCCACGCGCTCCGTCGCCCTCTGGTGGTCTCCCCTCGCGGTCGCGCGCGCCCTCACCCTGGGGAAGGCCCCAGTGGCGACCAGCGCGCCGAAGCCCAGCAGCGCGACCAGCCCGGTGAGCGCCAGCGCCCTGCCGGAGGGTCGGTGCGGGGCGGGGTCGAAGCTCTCGTCCCCAGTGTGGGAAGGCTCGTTGGGATCCATGGGTCTTCAGGTCTCCAGCTCCGCGATCGGGGCCTTCGGAGGGGAGCGCCGCAGCACGCTGTACAGCACCGGAACAAAGAACAGCGTGGCCACCGTCGCGAGGCAGAGTCCACCGATGACGGCCCGGCCCAGCGGGGCGTTCTGCTCCCCTCCCTCGCCCATGCCCAGGGACATCGGGAGCATCCCCAGCACCATGGCCAGCGCGGTCATCAGCACCGGGCGCAGCCGGGTGATGCCCGCGAGCCAGGCCGCCCTCCGGGCGTCGGCCCCCTCGGCGCGCTGGTCGTTGGCGAAGGTCACCATCAGGATGCTGTTGGAGGTGGCCACCCCGATGCTCATGATCGCCCCCATCAGCGCAGGGACGGAGAGCGTGGTGTGCGACGCGAAGAGCATCCAGCCGATGCCCGCGAGCGCCCCAGGCAGCGCCCCGAGGATGATCACCGGGTCGAGCCACGACTGGAAGTTCACCACCAGCAGCAGGTAGACGAGGGCGATGGCGAAGACGATCCCGTAGGCGAGGCCGCGGAAGCTCGACGCCATGCTCTCCACCTGGCCCCGCACGGTGATGGTGGTGCCTCTCGGCAGGTGCCGGCGCTCGCGGGCGAGGATGCGGTCGACCGCGTCGGCGACCGATCCCAGGTCGGTGCCCTGCACGCTGGCGAGCACGTCGTAGGTGGGGGCGACGTTGTAGTGGGTGATGTTCACCGGCTGGGCGCCCCGCTCGACGGTGGCGAGGTTGCCGAGGGTCTGCGTCGCGCCTCCGCCGGGGCCCAGCACGGGCGTGTTGCGAAGGGCGTCGAGCGAGTCGACCCGGTACTGCGGCGTCTGGACGGCCACCTGGTACTGCACCCCCCGCCGGGGATCGAGCCAGAAGCTCGGGGCGACCGCGCTGTTGGAGCTGAGCGAGACCAGCACGCTGTTGGCCACGTCGCGCTCGGTGAGCCCCTGCTGGCTGGCCCTCACCCGGTCGACGTCGAGCCGCAGCGAAGGGGCGCCGAGCACCTGCTGCAGGTGCACGTCCACGGCGCCGGGGACCCGGGCGAGCTGGTCTCGGAGGCGCTGCGCGACGCGGAGGTTCTCCACCCGGTTGGAGGGCGGGCCGGAGACCTGGAGGTCGATGGGCGCCGAGAGCCCGAAGTTGAGCACCTGGGTGGTGATGTCCGGCGCCAGGAAGAAGATCTCGAAGGTGGGGAAGCGCTCGGCGAAGCGCTCTCGCAGGGTCTTCACATAGCCCGCGGTGGGGCCGTGGCGCTGCGGGTCGAGGGCCACCATGATCTCGCCGTCGGCGGCGGAGATCATCGACGGGTCGCCGAGCGCGAGGTTGATGCCGCTGTTGGGCACGCCGATGTTGTCGAGCAGCGTGACGATCTCCTCCCGGGGGATCACCCGACGGATCTCCTCCTCCACCAGCGAGAACTGCCGCGCGGTCTCCTCCAGGCGCATCCCCGGCGGGCAGCGCACGTGCATCCTGATCTGGCCGGCGTCCACCGCAGGGAAGAAGTCCCGCCCCAGGTGGGGATAGAGCCCGAGCGCGCTGGCGAGGACGAAGGCCCCGAAGCCCAGGGCCACCAGGGCGCGGTGGTCGAGGGCCACGTCGAGGTAGCCCCCGTAGGCGCGGCGCAGGCGCTCGAAGAGTCGGTTGAAGCGCTGGTGGGCGCGCCCGATGAGGTCCTCCCGGAGGGGGGCGGGGTCGCCGGTGTAGCGGTGCAGCTCGGCCCCGAGGAGGTGCTGCATCATGGTGGGCACCAGCGTCCGGGAGAGCAGGTAGGAGGTCATCATCGCGAAGGCCACGGCCATGGCCAGCGGGGTGAAGAGCGAGCGCGCCGCGCCGGTGATGAACACCACCGGCACGAAGACGATGCAGATGGAGAGCGTGGCCACGAAGGCGGGCGTGGCGATCTGCTGGGCGCCGTCGAGGATGGCGCGCACCAGGGGTTTGCGCATCGCGATGTTGCGGTGGACGTTCTCGATCTCGACGGTGGCGTCGTCGACCAGGATGCCGACCGCGAGCGAGAGCCCGCCGAGGGTCATGAGGTTGAGCGTCTGGCCGAGCGCCGCCAGCACGATCACCGACGCCAGGATCGACAGCGGGATGCTCACCAGCACGATGACGGTGCTGCGCCAGCTCCCCAGGAAGAGCAGGATCATCACGGCCGTGAGCGCGGCGGCGGTGATGCCCTCCTTCACGACGCCGTCGACGGCGGCGCGCACGAAGATCGACTGATCGAAGAGCAGGTCGAGGTGGTACTCCGGCGGCAGCGTGGGCAGCACCTGCGGCAGCGCCTCCCGGATGCGCCGCACGATGTCGAGCGTCGAGGCGCCGCCGGACTTGAGCACGCTCAGCAGCACGCCGTTGCGGCCGTTGTTGCGCACCATGTTGGTCTGCGGGGCGAAGCCGTCGCGCACCTGGGCGACGTCGCCGATGGTGACCGTGGCGCCGCGCACCGTGGCGATGGGGATGCCCGAGAGCTCGCGAAGGGTCTCCGGGCTGCTGTTGAGCCGAACGCCCAGCTCCTGCGCGCCGAGCTTCACCGACCCGGAGGGGAGCACCAGGTTCTGGAGGCTGATGGCGCTGGCGACGTCGTTGGGCGCGAGGCCGAGGGCGTGCAGCCGCGCCAGGTCGATGTCGACCATGATCTGCCGCATCTTCCCCCCGTAGGGGAAGGGCATCTGCGCGCCCTGCACCGTGGCGAGGCCCGTGCGAAGGCCCGTGTTGGTGAGGTCGAAGAGCGCCTGCTCGGGGAGCGTCTCGGAGCCCACCGCGCCCTGCACGATGGGCACGTTGGAGGCGCTGTACTGCATGATCAGCGGCGGGGTCATGCCGGGCGGAAACTGCCGCACCACGGTCTGCGAGATGGCGGTGATCTGCGCCGTCGCGGCCTCGATGCGCGTGCCCGGGTGGAAGAAGACCTTGACGATGCCGTAGCCCGCGAGGGTCTGGCTCTCGATGTGCTCGACGCCGCTCACGGTGGTGGTGATGGCGCGCTCGTAGTTGGTGGTGACCCTGCGCTCCATCTCCTCGGCGGGCAGGCCGCCGTACTGCCAGACCACCGCGACCACGGGGATGTCGATCTCCGGGAAGATGTCCGTCGGCATCTTCGTGATGGCGAAGACCCCTCCGAGGACGAGGAGCATCGCCATCACCACGAAGGTGTACGGGCGGCGTAGCGCGAGGCGTACGATCCACATGGTCGGGTCGGTGCTCTCCTTCGGGAAGTCGGCGGGTATAGCAGCGCCGCTCGCCCGGAGGGAGCGTCCCCTACGCCGCGGCACCGGCGCGGGCGACGAGGGCGCGGCGGTCGTGCTAGGCGCTGGTCGCGTGTGGTCGACCGTCCTCCCGTGGGCTTCGTACTTCGCGAGCGGCGTCGCCGCCGGCACGGTCAACTCCGTCGCGGGCGGCGGCAGCATGCTCACCTTCCCCACGCTGCTGGCCTTCGGGATGGCCCCGATCACCGCCAACGCGACCAACACCGTGGCGCTCATCCCTGGCTCGGCGAGCGCCTTCTGGGGCTACCGCGACGTGCTCGCCGGGTCGCGCTCGCTGGTGCTGGCGATGGCGCTCCCCAGCGCGGCCGGCGGGGTGTTCGGCGCCTGGCTCGCGCTGCGCGCCGGGGACGCCCGCTTCACGGCGCTGATCCCGTGGCTGCTGCTCGGCGCCACGGGGCTCTTCGCCCTGCAGGAGCCGGTCGCCCGGAGGCTCAGGCTCACCGACGACGGGGTGCGGAGCCCGGCGTCGTGGGCGGGGCTGATGGTGTTCCAGCTCGCGGTGGCGACCTACGGGGGCTTCTTCGGCGCGGGCATCGGCATCCTGATGCTGGCGGCGCTGGGGATGATGGGCGTGCGAGACATCCACCGCGCCAACGGGCTCAAGAACCTCGCCGCCGTGTGCATCAACGGCGTCGCCGCGGTGACCTTCGTCGTGGGAGGCCGCGTCGCGTGGGCCGAGGCCGCCGTGATGGCCGCCGGGGCCGTGCTGGGCGGGGCGCTGGGGGCGGGCACGGCCCGGAGGGTAGGCCCTCGCGTGGTGCGCCGGGCGGTGATGACCGTGGGCGTGGCGCTGGCGGCGGCGATGTTCTGGCGCCGGCTGCGGGGGTGACGAGGGCGGCGCTTCAGAGCAGCGGCCAGAGCACCTTCACGATGCCCACCATCGACGCCACCCACACCAGCGTGCGCGCATACGGAACGCCCGCGGCGTAGAGCCCCACGTAGATCAGCCGCGCCCCGAAGTAGAGCTGCGCGCCGAAGGCCGTGCCCGCGTCGGTGCGGTGGGAGGCGACCACCGCGAGCGCCGCCGCGGCGAAGAAGGGGAAGGTCTCGAGGAGGTTGCGCAGCGCGCGGTCGATGCGCGACGCCACGGGGGAGAGCTTCGGGGGGTCGGAGTCTCGCGCGCCGGCGTTCCAGGCGAGGCCGCGCTGTTGCACCGAGAGCGAGGAGCCCACGGCGAGCTGCAGCAGCCCCAGCACGACCGTCCATGCCAGCATCTTCAGTTCGATGTTCATCTCGCCACGCTCTCACGGCGAGGGCCCCGAGGCCGCGGTGTTTCTGCGAGTGTCCGCCGCAGCGCTGCGCGGCCGCCCGGAGGGTTGCGTAGACGCAACGCACCGTTGCCCGTCGCGGCGATTGTGCAACCCCGGTCGCGCCGTATCATCTCCGGCGATGAACCGTCGAACCCTCCTCGGCGCGATCGCGTCGGCTCCGGTGGTCGCAGCGTGCGACCGCACCCCGCAGGCGCTGATCGTCCCGAATGAAACGAGGCTCCCCATGACCGACAACGTCGTCCGCAGCGCCGAGCCGCTGAGCTTCCCCTGGCGCACGCCCGACCCCTTCCTGTTCTGCGTCCACCACGACGACGCGTACCCCGCGGGCAACGCGTCTCTCGGGCCCGCGGCCTCCCTCGCGGGCCGCAACATCGGCAGCGATTTCGCCAACCGCGACGGCTGGAACATGTACCACGGCGACGTGGTGCCGGGCTTCCCGCAGCACCCGCACCGGGGCTTCGAGACCGTGACCGTGGTGCGACAGGGCCTCATCGACCACTCCGACTCCCTCGGGGCGAGGGCGCGCTACGGCGGCGGCGACACCCAGTGGCTCACCGCGGGGCGGGGCATCGTTCACGCGGAGATGTTCCCGCTGTTGTCGCGAGAGTCGCCCAACCCGGCCGAGCTCTTCCAGATCTGGCTCAACCTCCCGGCCGTCGACAAGATGGTCGAACCGCACTTCACGATGTTCTGGCGCGACAGCATCCCGAAGCACGTCGCCCGGGACTCCGAGGGCCGCAGCACCGAGGTCACCGTCATCGCGGGCCACCTCGGCGACGCCCGCGCCCCGGCGCCTCCGCCGCACTCCTGGGCCCACCGCCCCGACACGGAGGTCGCCATCTGGACCCTGAAGCTCGCGCCCAACGCGCGCTTCACCCTCCCCCCGGTGTCGCGCGGAACCAACCGCACGCTCTACTACTTCCGCGGCGGCGGCCTCCGCGTGGGCGACCGCGCCGTCGCCTCGCGGCACATGGTGGAGCTGCGCGAGTCGCTCCCCGCCACGCTGGTCAACGGCGGCGACGAGGGAGAGCTGCTGCTGCTCCAGGGCAAGGCCATCGGCGAGCCCGTCGCCCAGCATGGTCCCTTCGTGATGAACACCCGCGCGGAGATCCAGCAGGCCTTCTCGGACTACCAGCGCACCCGCTTCGGCGGATGGCCCTGGCCCAGCGACGGGCCCGTGCACGGCCCCACCGGAGAGCGCTTCGCCCAGCACGCCGACGGCCGCATCGAGCGCGCCTGATCCCACGCGCCCGGGCGCTCGACGGCGGGCCGTGCACGGCCGTGGCGCGCCAAGGAACTCCCGCGGGGCTCCGATCGGGAGCCCTCGGCGCAGGTGGCGTCACGTCTTGTTCTTGAGCGCCTTCGCGCGGTGCACCATGCGCCCGAACTTCCGCTGCTCGAGGTGCTCCAGGTGGCGCGTGTACGCGTCCTGTCGGCCGCGGAGCCGCTGCGCGTCTCGCTCGATGTCGCGATAGCTCTCCAGCCGCTCTGCCGGGAGCGCCTGGGCTTCGACGGCCGCGCGAACGGCGCACCCCGGCTCGGTGTCATGTTCGCAATCGGAGAACCGGCAGCGCTGCGCGAGCGCGTCGATGTCCTCGAAGCCGGCGACGTGATCGTCCGAGACGACGGCGAACTCGCGGACGCCCGGGGTGTCGATCAGCAGCGCGCCGGAAGGCATCCGCAGAAGCTCCCTGCGGGTCGTCGTGTGCTTGCCCTTGGCGTCGCGCGTACGGACGCCCCCGACGCTCTGGCTCTCCTGGCCGAGCAGCGCGTTGATCAGGCTCGATTTCCCGACGCCCGACGGCCCGATGAACGCGACCGTGTCCCCCGGCACGAGGCGCTCGGCCAGCGCATCGAGGCCGCGATGTTCGAGCGCCGCGGCGCAGAGCACGTCGACGCCGCCGAGCCTCGTCATGAGCTCAGCGCGCAGCGCCGCGAGCTCGCCCTCCTCGCGCTCGGTGAGGTCGACCTTGTTCAGCACGACGACCGGCGTCGCGCCGCCCTCCTTCACGGCCGAGATGAACCGGTCGAGGCGTCGCGCGCGCAACGAGCGACGTTCGAGCTTCTCGGTCTCCGCGAACGCAGCGACGATGAACACCGTGTCGAGGTTCGCCGCGATCATCTGCCCGTGGCCCTCGTGATGGGACGATCCGCGCTGGAGCCAGGTCACGCGCTCGAGGACGCGCTCCACCTTCGCGCTGTCGTGCTCGACGCGCCCGAGCAGCACCCAGTCGCCCACCGCCACCGAGAGGGCCCCGGTGCGAGCGCGACGCTCGATCAGCGCCCCGTCCTCGTCGAAGCCGAGCACGGTGCAGGAGCCGCGCTCGACGGCCGCCACGCGCCACGGCCTCTGCGCCCCGTCCTCTGTCATCAACTGAGGAATGAACACCGGCCGAAGACCGAGCTCGTGCTCGTACAGTTCGAGGGTTTCGGTGTTCATGGTGGGCGTTGCAGCGGTGTTCCACGGGTCTGGGCCCCGTCGCCCTCGTCGTCAACATCCAGCCGTCGCCCGATGGGAGTCCTTGAGCGGCGAGCGCGATGTACGCCATCCTCGTCTGCGATGAAGCGCCTCGTCGCCTCGCTGCTGCTCGCGCTCCCGCTCGTCGCGGGCTGCGGTGACGCCTCATCCTCCGACGCCCCCCCGCGCGACGACGCCTCGGCCATCCCCGATGACGCCGCCCTCCTCGATGCGCCGCTCCCCGACGCTCCCGCCTCCATCGACGCTCCCTCCCCCATCGACGCTCCCGCCTCCATCGACACGCCGCCGAGCGCGATGCCCGATGTCCCTTCGCCGCCGCCACCTGTCGATGTGCCCGTCGCCGCGCCCGATGTCCCGCCACCGCCTCCACCTCCGCCACCACCGCCGCCGCCGGTCATGGCCTGCATCGCGACCGCGGCCATCGGCGACGGAGGCGGGACCTGCAGCGGCATCGACCAGGCCTTCAGCGCCCGAGGCATCAACGCGGGCTACTACCCCTTCCGGGTGCTGCGCCCGATCGTGCAGTACTCCGGTGACCACGACGGCGACGGAGCGACGGTGTTCAGCGCCGGTCCGAGGCGGCGAGGCGTGGTGCTCCAGACCATCCCCGTGGGCGCCTACGTCGGCCTCTCCACCGTTCCTGGCAACTACGACCCTCCGACCGGCTGCGACGTCGCGACGTGCGGAAACCCCTCCCGCGCCGCGTGCGGCGACAGCTCCCCCGCGCTGCGAGCGCCGGTCGCGGGCTTCTACTGGGGCTACGCCTACCAGGGGGCGAGCCACATGCAGGGCTGGATCAACGTCCCCAGCGGAGCGCTGGAGTTCGCGGGCTACGACCCGCGCCACCCCTGCGCGCTCGGCCCGGCGGGGGCGGACTACGAGGTGCACTCGGTGTGCGGTCGGGCCACGGCGTGCCGGGGAACCAACCCGACCTGCGGCCAGGTCAACCGCTGCAACGAGGGCGACGACGACTGCGGTCGCACCCAGTGCGGCGCCATGAGCGGCGGACCGCTCACCCCCACCGCGTGGCGGCGCACGGTGACCCTCCCTCGAGGCCACACCTGCACCCTGCGCGACCCGCCCAACCCCTCGGTGCGCTGCCTGGAGAACGGCCGCGAGCGGGACTTCTTCTTCGTCTATCCCTTCGGCGCCTACCTCTACTGGGCGCAGAACAGCACCACCCGCGCGTGGCTCCACGACGGAGACCGGGTGCAGGTCTATTTCCACAACCGCGACGCGCAGGGCGTGCTCTGGGACTTCGTCGAGGTGCTCTCCTCCGGCGCCCCGACGCTCACCCCCGCGAGCGACGGCGCAGGCGCCGGGTCGGGCTGCTCCGACACCCGCCCCGAGAACTGCCACCCCTGCCGCAACGGCGGAACCTGCGGCTGGGTGCAGGACGTCTTCCTCGGCGGCTGATCTACGCCCCGTGAGGTGAGAGACTCCGCGCCCTCTCTCTCCACCTCCAATCCCTCTCCACCTACCGAAGACCCACCCGATGCAAGACACCCCGACGCCCGCAGTTGCCCCCGCCCCAGTGAACCTCTTCGCCGAACCCACGCCCCTCGGCCTGCTGGGCCTCGCGGTCGGCTGCGCGGCGCTGATCCCCATCGCCTTCGGCTGGAGCCTCACGCCCGCCGCCTTTCGCACCGCGGCGTTCTACTGCCTCTACTTCGGCGCGGGCTGCCAGTTCATCGCGGGGATCATGTCCCTCGCCAACAAGAACCTCCTCGGCGGGACCCTCTTCACCACCTTCGCCTTCAACTGGCTGATGAACTACCAGACCCTCGCCGGGCTCGCCGAGGGACGCCTCCCCGATCCCCACATCATCCTCAGCGTCGACGTGATCTTCCTGGTGATCTTCGTCGTGCTCACCTACGCGTTCGGCTTCTTCTCCAAGCTGCTCTTCGCGTTCCTGCTCGACATCGTGGCGCTCTTCGCCTGCCGCATCCTCAAGGAGCTCACGCACGCGCCGGTCTTCGCGCTGCCCATCGCCCTCGCCACCGTCGTGCTCGCGGGCATCGCGCTCTACCTGGCCTTCGCCATCCTCGTGAACTCAGCGGCCGGACGCCCGGTCTTCCCGGTGCCCGGGCCGCTGTTCAAGGCCGCAGGACCCGTCGCGGCGCACTGACTCCTTCAGCCCTGCGTCGGCCCCTGTCCCCCCGGCGGCCACTGGCCCTGCTGCGGAGGACCGTAGCCCTGCTGCGGAGGACCGTAGCCCTGCTGCGGAGGACCGTAGCCCTGCTGCGGAGGACCGTAGCCCTGCTGCGGAGGACCGTAGCCCTGCGGCGGTTGCATGTATCCCTGCTGGGGCATTCCCATCGGGGCCGCGCCGCCGGAGAGCTGCGCCTCCCACGCGCGCAGCTTCGAGCGACGCGACGCGAAGAGCCCGACCGCGATCAGCAGGTTGACCAGACCGCCGCCCCCGCTCGCGAGGGCCTCCTCGCGGCGATGGCGCGCGATCGACGACCAGAACTCCGGACCGAGCGCGCTTCGATAGGTCGATCCGTAGCTGGTCGATCGGTAGCTGCTCGTGGAGGCCGCGATGCGGTCGGCGCTCTCGGCGCGGTCGAACATGTACGCCGCGTAGGCGAAGGCCGCGAGCGACGCCATCGCGAACAGCATCCCGAAGGCCATGGCCGCGCCGCCGGGCTTCGCGGGGCGCATCATCATCGGCGCGCCCCCCTGCGCCGGAGCGCCGTTGGTGAGGGCCTGGGCGATCTCCTGCTTCAGCCGCTCGACGTCGCTGCTGATGACCATCCACACCAGGCCCCAGAGCAGAAGGCCCGGGAGGATGCCCGCGAAGATCGAGAACACCATCAGCAGCTTCACGCCGATGTTGGGGATCTCCCACCCGAGCTCCACCGCGTGCGGACCGGCCTGCTTCACCACGACGCCCGTCACCAGGCCGGCGCCCACCACCGCGTGCCCGCCGCGGGAGAAGTGCTCGTGCTGCGGCAGCGTCGAACCGAAGAACGCCTGTAGCTCCTGAGCCGACGCCGTCGGCTGCGCGATCTGTACCCTCATGGGGCCCATGCCTACCGTCGTTTCGACCCAAGGCACAAGCGCCACCCCGGCCCCTGCATGATGGCCACGGTGAGACCTTCCGCCCCGGTCACCGAAGGGCGTTTCCTCTGTGAAACACGGCCTCTCCTGCGTTTTCGACGAGGCACACCCGATGCACTCCCACCCTTCAATCGCGATCAGTCACCCCGAATGCCCGGGTGGCCTCGTCGATCGTCGCTCACTCGTCAGAGGTGCCCTCATGCTCATGATCCTACTCATCGTGCTCCTCGTGCTCTCCATCGGCGGCGGCGGCTGGGGCTACTCCCGCTACGGCGCCGCGGGCATGGGGCCCGCCGGTCTCCTCCTTCTCCTGCTGGCCGTCTTCTATTTCACGGGTCACCTGCGCTGAGCCGATAGCCCATCGGTGCGGCAGGGCCCGAGCGCTCGCCGCGACCGCGCAGGCCGTTGTATGCAACGCGCTCCGTGCGCCCCGCCCTCCTGCTCTCGCTCCTCGTCCCCGCGGCGCTCCAGTGGCGCTGCTCCGAGACGGCTGCGTCGACGAACGCTCCGACGTCCGCCGCCGCGCCGACGCATGCTCTCCCTCCGCCACCACCACCGCCACCACCACCATCACCCGCGCGCTCGGAGCCCTGGAGCGAGGCCTTCACGCTACGTCACGGGGTGGCCGACTTCGCCCCTTCGCCCGACGTCGTGGTGCACTGCCCGCCGGGCTTCGAGCCGGACGCCCCGCTGCACCTGGTGATGGTGTTCCATGGCATGGGGCACTCGGCCCTCAAGTGGGCGGGGGGCGGCCTCATCGACCCTCGCACCGGAGCGCCCGCCCAGGGCTGGGGAGGAGAGCAGCGGCACGACCTCGCGGGCACCCGCACGCTGCTCATCGCCCCGCAGTTCGACGACCGCCCTGGTCACGCGCGCCTCGGGCGGCTGAGAGAGCCCGACGGGTTCCGTCGCTTCCTCACCGAGCTGCTCGGCGAGGCGCTTGCGCCGAGGCTCCATGGTCCTCACACCCTCGCCGACGTCGCGAGCATCACCCTGGTGGGATCGAGCGCCGGAGGGCCCACCATCGCCGAGCTCCTCGACCGCGACGACCTCGACCGCCGGGTGCGCTCGGTGGTGCTCTTCGACTCCATCTACGCCTCCGAGTCCAGCTTCGCCCGCTGGCTGCGAGGCGGCGACGAGCGTCGGCTGGTGTGCATCCACGAGGGCCGCGCCTTCACGGCCCCGCACGCCGCGAGGCTGCTCGGCATGGTGCGCCCCGCGCTCGGCGATGCGCTGGTGACCGAGCCCGCCGCCTCGATGACCGAGGCCGTGCGCTCCCACCGGGCGGTCTTCGCGACCGTCGACTGCGAGCACATCGGGATGGGCCCGGCGTACCTCGACAAGGTGCTGCTGGGCCTCGACCTGCCGAGGCGCGAGGGAGACCCCGACCCGAAGGTTCCGGAGACGCCCGCGGCCCCGGCGGGCGCGCCGCTCTCCTGGGGCGCGGCGGTGCGGGGCAGCCTCGACGCGGACGACGCCCGGATGCGCGATGGCTCGGCCTACGACGACCACGCGGTAGAGCTCGCGGCGGGCGAGAGCGCGACGGTGACGCTGCGCGGAGGGGCCGCCTCCGGGGTGCTCTGCCGACGGCTCGACGTGCAGCTCCGCGTGCTCGACGGCGAGGCGACCCTCGCGGAGGACGACGACAGCGCAGGGGAGCTCGGGAGCCGGGTGCGCTTCACCGCGCCTCACGCGGGCCGCTACACGCTGAGGGTGATGTCCCATGGCCCGTGGCTGAACCTCGGGGAGTACTCGCTGCGCGCCGACCGCTGACAGAACTTCCCCCGAGCCGTGGTGTCATCCCCCACCGATGGCTCCTCCCCACACGCTCCTCGGTCGCCGGCCCTTCGTGCTCGGCCTCGCCTCGATGGCCCTCCCCCGACTGGCGAGGGCGCAGACCGCGGCGCCCCTCTCGGTGCGCATCGAGGAGCCCGGCGGAGGGGTGCTCCGCGCCCAGGACACCGCCCGGCTGGTGGCCACGGTCTCCGACCCCTCGGTGCTCACGGCGACCATCACCGTGCATGGGATGTCCTATGAGGTTCCGGTGCGGGACGGGCGCGTGGAGCAGACCGTGGTGGTGCTCCCCGGCACCAACCGCGTCGGGGTGGGCGTGCGCCGCGGGGACACGGTCGCCCGCGACTCGGTGACCTTCCACGTCGACGGCGACCCGGTCGACCTGGTGGTGCTCCTGGGCTGGTCCGCCCGAGGGGAGATCATCGACCTCTGGGTGCGAGAGCCCGACGGAGAGACCGTCAAATGGGACCACCGCGAGAGCTCCCCCGGCGGTCGCCTCCTGGACTTCTCCTCCGACGCCATCGGCTTCGGCTCCCAGGCCTACCTCCGCGCCAGCGCCTCCGCGGGGCGCTACCGGGTGAAGGTCCACTACTGGTCCGACGGAGCGCGCCGGGGCGACCGCGACGACTCCGCCTTCGAGGAGGCCCTCGAGCGCCTCCACGCCATCGACGCAAGCCTCCGCGCCACGCCGCCTCCCTCCGAGGCCGCCGCCCTCGCCGCCGAGCGCACCTCGGTCACCGCGCGCCTCGACGCCTGGGGCCTTCCCTCCGGGGCGCAGACCCCCCTCCACGCCGAGGTGCTGCTCTTCGCCAACACCCCGAGGGAGCGACGCTGGCGCTTCGACCTCACCGCGCAGCGCAGCGGTCAGCTCCAGACCCTCGGCGAGGTCGAGGTCACCAGCGCCATGCTCCTCGACGCGCGGAGGACCCTCCCGTGAAGACCCGTCGCCCCCTCACCGTCGCCTTCCTCGTCGCCACCCTCAGCCCCCCCGTGATCGCGTGGGGGCCGACGGACCTCTCCCTCCCCTTCGCTCGCCCCGAGCGCCCCTTCCTCCTGGTCGATGCCGAGCGTCGCTTCGTCCCTGGGAGCCCCGCCTCGCTGCGGGTGCAGCTCCGAGGCGGAGGGAACGTGCGCGTCGCCCTCTTCCGGCTGCGAGACCCGGAGCCCTGGGCCCGACGAGCGCTCGCCCCGGACGGCCTCGCCATCGCCGGAGAGGCCGCAGGGAGGGCCTGCGAGGCGCTGCTGCGGGCGAGTGGTCCGCTGCCTCGACGAGAGGGCGCGCTGGAGCTGGTGCGCGACGAGAGCGTGACCCTCGCCCGCCCGGTCGCGGCCCGTCGCACGGGCGGCGACGAGAGCGCCGCCTACGACTCCAGCGAGAGCGACGAGGGGAGCGTCGAGACCCGCTGGGTGCACGCCGGGCGCTGGGCCGACGAGAGGGTCTCCCTCGGTGCGCTGCCCGAGGGGCTGTACCTCGCGAGGGTGCACGCAGGGCCCTACGCGGCGAGCGCGCTGGTGAGCGTGAGCGACCTCACGCTGCTGGTGCGACGGGGCGACCGCCACGACACCGCCGTCGCCGCCACCTCCGAGGGAGCGCCCGTCGCGGGCGTCGAGGTGAGCGCCGACGCGCCCTCGGGCGACGGCCGGGAGCGCGCCCTCACCGACGCCCGCGGCGAGCTGCGGATGCCCGCCTCGGACGCCCCCACCCGGCGCTTCGTGGCCCACCGCGGCGACGCCTGGGCCTGGGCCGACGCCTCGCACTCCCGGCTCGATGCGTGCGACGTGCGGGTCTACCTCGACCCGGGGCGTCCGGCCTTTCGTCGCGGGGAGACGCTCCACCTGCGAGGCCACGCCCGAGGCTGCGTCCACGGCCGCGACGTCCCCCTCGCCCAGGAGTCGGTCACCCTCCAGGACCACGATGCCCCGGCCCCCACGCCGGGCACGACCGTGCTCACCGACGCGGACGGCAACTTCGTCACCGAGCTCACCGTCGCCACCACCGAGCTTCGGGCGCTGGTGCGAGGGCGATCGCACGTGCGCACCATCGTGATCGACCCGAGGGCGCTCCCGGCGAGGGCGCTGGTGGTGAGCGCCGACCGGGGCTTCGCCGCGGCGGGAGAGACCGTGAGGGTGCGCGCGAGCGACGACGAGGGGCGGTGGCCCACCGCGGCCACGGTGAGCTTCGAGTTCATGGGGCAGCGGCAGTCGGCGAACGTCGGTCCAGACCACGCGGCGGAGGTGACCTTCACCGTAGGGAGCGTGGAGGACGCCGCGCGCCGCGAGGTGGTGCGCGCCTCGCTCGGCAGGACCATGGCGCAGACGGAGGTCTGGACCGGCCGCAGCCCGGTGCTGCTGCACGTCGAGGTGGCCCGCGAGGCGGCTGCGACGGAGGGCGCCGCGGGGCTCTGGGTGCGCGCGGAGAACCTCGGCGGAGAGCGGCTGAGGGAGCCCCTGTCGCTGAGGGTCTACGGCAGCGACGGCAACCGCGCGGTGGGGCCAGTGCGCTGGAGCGGCCGCGTCGAGACGGCCACGGCGGGTGACACCCGGGCGGAGCTGCGGCTGCCGGGGGCGGGCCCGTGGTGGGTGCTCGCGGCCTCCGAGCGGGGCGCCGCCGTAGAGGCCGGGACGGTGGTGTGGGAGCGGGAGCGCCCGCCGAGCCTGGGGGCCCGAGGCGCCCTGTCGGTGAGGCCGACGCGCGCTGCGGTGGTGGCGGGTGAGACGCTCCCGGTGGACCTCACCCGACCGGCGAGGGGCGCGACCTGGGTGACGCTGGAGCAGTCGGGCGTGTGGTCGAGCGCGTGGGTTCCGTCGGGGCCGCCGAGGGGGGCGAGCGCATGGTGGAGCGCGGCGCTGGGGCTTCCACCGGACGCCCACGGAGGCGCCTCGGTGGTGGCCACGCACCTCTCGGGCGGAGCCGTGGAGACCGCGACCGCGGTGGTGGGCGTGTCGTCCGCCGCGCCGCTCTCGCTGCGGGTGAGCAGCGACGCGAGGGCCTACGCCGAGGGCGCCACGATGCACGCGACCATCGCCGCGAGAGGCCCGGAGGGAGGGCCCCGCGACGCCGTGGTGAGCCTCTGGCTGGCCGACGAGGGCTACTGGGACCTCGCTCCCGAGACCTATCCCCCGGTCGACGCGATGCTCTCCGTCCCGGGGCGCCCTGCGAGCGGCGCAGACAGCTCCCGGCCGAGGGCGTGGGGCGCCGACGAGGGCCGCCACCTCGATCCGCAGGCCCTCTGGAACACCCAACCCCTGCCCGAGCTCACCCGCTACGACGCATGGAACTCCGGCGGCTCGCTGGTGAGCTTTACCAGCCGGGGTATGTTCGGCGTCGTCGCCACGGGCCTGGCTCGCTCCGCGGGCCTCTCCGGCGCCACGGTCTGCGCGGCGCGCTCCCGCTCCCTCGGGGCGGTCTCCCTCGATGCGCGCGACGTCCCCTGGGACCTCCTCGCCGCCCGCGTCGCGGAGCGCACCGACACCCACGCCTGGGTCTCCGGCAGCGTGCTCCACCTCGGCTGCGAGGCGGGCCCTCCCTCTCCCCCCGGCCGTGGCCTGTACGGCTCGGGCTCCGGCTCGGGCTACGGCAGCGGCGGAGGAGGCATGAGCGGCGCCCGCGAGCAGCGCCTGGAGGGCGACCTCTTCTTCGTGGGAGCGAGGGCCCTCGGCCCCGACGGACGGCTCGACGTGGACGTCCCGCTGCCCCCGCACCCCGGGCGCTGGCGCCTTCAGGCGCTCGCCATCGACGCCCATGGGCGCGGCGACCGGGCCTTCACGGTGGTCTCCACCAACCGCCCTCTCTCCGCCTCGATGGACGCGCCGACCGCGCTGCGACCGGGCGATCGGGCGAACGCCTCGCTGGCGGTGCACGCGCTCTCCCTGGCAGGGCAGCGGGTGGAGGTGTCCCTCCAGGGCGACGGGGTGACCGTCGAGGGCGTCCCGAGCGCGGTGACCCTCGATGCGCGCGGCGAGGGCAGCGCGGCCTTCTCGGTGGTCGCGTCGCGCAGCGGCAGGGCCACGCTGGTGGCGAGGGTGCGCTCGGGCGCCGCACAGGACGCGGTGCGCGTGGGCGTCGCCGTGCGCCCGGATGACGCGGTGGTCCCGATGTCGCTTCACTTCACCGTGGACGGGAGGGCGACGGACGTGGACGTCCCGATCCCCGCGCTCTCCCAGGAGGCCGAGCTGGTAATCGACGGGGCTCCCCGGCTCGGGGCGCTCGCCGACGAGGTGCTCGACTCCCTCCGTGGACCCCGCTGGACGGCGCCCTCCATCGTGGTGGATCGCCTCGCGGCGATGCGCACGCTCCGGGTCGCGGCGGAGTCCCTCCCCCTGGACGGCAGGGCGGCCAGGATCGCTCGCCTCGACGGAGCGATCGACTCGATGGCGACGCAGCTCGCGGCGCTTCGAGGCCTCGACGGAGCGCTCGGCTGGTGGCGAGGCAGCGGGTCGAGCGGCCACGTCACGGCGACGATGCTGAGCGCGCTGGGTAGCGCCTCGCGAGGGGGCGAGTGGCGGGACGCGTGGGCCTTCGTGAGGGAGCGGGCCGCCGTCGCCCGGGGCGTCGAGGCGGGACGCATCGTCGAGGCCCTGGCCGGGAGCGCGGCGCCCTCGGACGCGGTGCTCGCGAGGGCGGTGCTGGCCCGGATGGAGGCCGAGGCGGCGCTCCCGCTCGACGCCGTGAGAGGAGCCTACGTGGCCGCCCGGAGGGTGGCTCCTACGACGGCGAGGCGCTGGGCGGAGCGGCTGCGCGCTGCGCTGGGCGCGGCCCTCGCCGGGCGGGGCGAGGCGGAGTGCCGGGGAGTGGCGTGGTTCCTGTGTTTTGCGAGGGAGGGCGGGAGGGCGGAGGTCGCTCGGGCGGCCGCGGCGCTGCCTGCGGGCGACCCGGCGACCGGGGCTTTACTCGACCGGGTATGGACCTGGCTCTCGGCGCGACCGGCTCCAAGCACGGCGTGGTGGTGGGGAAGCTCCGAGGCGGACGTGCTGGCCCTGCTGACGAGGGCGCTCCCCTCGGCCCAGGGATCGGGCTTCACGGTGTCCCTCGACGGCCGCGAGGTGGCTCGGGGCGACCGGGAGCACCCGGCGAGGGTGCGGGTGCGCGAGGCGGGGACGCTGCGGGTGTCCTACGCGGCGGCGCCCGGGCGTCTGGCGAGGGTGCATGTGAGGGCGTCGCTCTCGCTGGCCCCGGTGGGAGCGCCCACCGGGACGGTCGCGCTGGAGCGGCTCATCGGTACGACGGCGGACGGCCCGACGCTGACGCTGCGCTGGACGCTTCCTCGCGAGGCGACGGGCGTGGAGCTGGTGGTGCCGCTGCCCTCCGGGGTGGAGGTGGCGAGGCCCTCGGGGAGCCGGGTGAGGGTGCGGGCGACGGAGCGGGACATCGGCTGGTGGAGCGCGCTCGACCGCAGCCCGAGGGCGCTGCGTCCGATGATCGAGCGCCGGGAGGGCTCGCTGCTGCTCCGGCTCGATCGCCTGGGCGCGGGCACCCACTCGCTGACGCTGCCGCTGGTGGTGAGCGCGGCGGGTCGCTTCAGCGCGGGCGGCGCCTGGCTGCGGACCGACGACCCGACGCTGTGGGCGGTGACGCCTCCGGTGGCGCTGGAGAACCCTCCGCAGGCACCGCTGCGCTGACCGCCTGGGCGACCATCGAAGGTCTCGTGGTCCCGCAGCGGACGGTGCGCGTCATGGGCGCTTGATGGCGATTGGGCGAATCGACTTTTGTAGTCGGCAATGCAGCCCACGACGAACTCGTTGGCCCCCTCGACCGTGGAACTCCCATGGAGACGGTGTTCCTTGACGAGCCGGTCCTGCAGCGTCTGGTGGGTGCGTTCGACGCGACCCTTGGCCTGCTGGCGCAGATCAGATCGAGGTTGAGTTCCTCCAGCGCCCAGGTGAACTGCGTCCTACGCTCCTCGGCGGCCCCCACACGGATCCGCCAGCGACCCCTGCCTCTACGACCCCATCAGGCAGTGAGCGGCCAACACCTACTGCTGACCTCGAGGGCGAAGAGCGCTGACGAGCCTTGAACCGGGCGTCGCAGGCGCGCAACACTGGGGGATCATGAGGCTCCGCATCGGGTTCGTGGGGGCGATGGCGGGGCTAGTGGCGGGCTGCCGGGAGCCGCCGGGGCGGGGCGACGCGATGATGGACGGCGGCGACGCGGTAGACGTGGACGTCGTGAGCGACGACGAGGGCGCTGACGCGGGGAGCGCGGTCGGCGATCGGCCCGACGAGCAGGACGTCGGGACCGATCGGGGAACGATCGACGTCGTACGGATAAACATCCTCTCCGACCCGCGGAACTGTGGCGCTCGCTGGGTGCACTGTGGTTCCAGTACCCCCGAGTACCCCTGCGTAGACGGTCGCTGCGTTTGTCCTGGCAACCGGGCGGGATGTGGAACGGAATACGGCTGCCTCTTCGACCTCGACACCGACAGCGAGCACTGCGGGAGCTGCGATGTGGTCTGTGCCTCCGAGACGCACTGCCTCGGAGCGCGATGCGTCCCGTGCCCCGAACGCTTCGCCAGCTGCGGAATGCGCGGCCTCGCGAGATGCTCCGTAAGTCTCGATGGCCATGACAACTGCGGCGCTTGCGGCCACGCGTGCGCCTCCGACGAACGCTGCGTGGATCAGACCTGCCAGCCGTGCCCGACTCCCATCACGTTCTGCCCCGGCACGACGTGTCTCGACATCATGAACGACTCTGCGAACTGCGGTGGCTGCTTCAACCGGTGTCCCCTCAACTTCGTGTGTACGCTCGGCCGATGCACGGAGACCCCGTGTGCCAGCGCAGGCTTCAGGCACTGCGACGCCACCTCGACGGCCTGCATTTCGGTCCTCGCAGACCCGCAGAACTGCGGAGGCTGCGGCGCCCGCTGCCTGGACGGCCCGACGAACACTGCGGTCTGTGTCGGCGGCGAGTGTGTGAGGACGTGCCATCCAGGCTTCGCGAGTTGCGGCTCCGATCGGTCGTGCTCGACCGAACTCGCCTTTGACGACGACCATTGCGGGAGCTGCGACGTGCACTGCGGCGCCTTCGCGCACTGCATCGGCGGCGTCTGCACGAGCCTCGAGGCCCGCCCGCTGGCTCCGCTCTCTCCCATCATCCTCGGCGTCCAGCGACCGCGATTCCGCTGGGAGCGCGCCCCGGGCGTCGACGGCGTGCGACTCCAGCTCTGCGCCGAGCGCAGCTGTATGCACATCGAGTCGACTCGCGACCTTGCCGCGGACGAATATCGTCCCGATGTCGCGCTCTCACCCGGCGTCCACTTCTGGCGACTCTTCGCGCGGCGGGGCGCGTCCGTGTCACCTTCGCCGTCGCCCGTGTGGGAGTTCGTCGTGCCACCAGTCGACACGGGCCGCGAGGTCGTGGGTCTCCTCCGCGACATCGACGGCGACGGCGTCGAGGATGAGTTCGCCGATGTGTGGGGTACGACGGTCCGCCACTCCCTTGCGCCAGGCGAGTATCAGCGAGTCGTGCTGACGCCGGTCTCTCCTTCGCCAGGCCTACCTTCGGGGACGGAGCGCGAGAGCGTCTACCTGCGGTTCGGCGGCGACATTGATGGCGACGGGTTCGGAGATCTTGTTGGCGAGCATTCTTGGACTCGAGTGACGGGTTTTTCGGTGACCATCCAACCGGGATGCACGACCGTCCGTGGGGGCGCGCCCCGATTCGCTTCCACATTCGTTGACGTCGCCGTCGCTCCGAGTTTCGTGTCGGCGTTTGGCTACGGCTCTACAACTTGTCAATTCGTGTTCGATCTGAACGGAGACGGTCACGGGGACATTGCGAGCAGCACGCAACTCAACCGTTCCGACTTTGACGACCGGGTGCGGTTTGGTACCCAGAGCGGATGGACGACCCCCGCCTCGGGTCCCGTGTGGGCATTCCCATTCCGCAACGTGTACCCCGTCACGACCTGGGGTGACTTCAACGGGGACGGCAGGATGGACCTTCTCCACGTCACCAGGGAAGAGGCCTATGCTTTCATCACCGTCGAAGTCAGGATCTTTGCCCGCGGCCACTTCGACTCGTCCCTTCCCTTTCCGCGCTGCGCGGACGGAAGCCTCAGTCCGAGACTGACGAGGGATCTCCTGGTCCTCGACGCGAATCGCGATGGGATCGATGATGTGAGTTTCAACCCGGGCCCAGCCGGGGCCGCGACCTTTTTCGGTGGCCCTGACGGGTTTACCTCCTGCCTGCTGGGTCCCACTCCTCGGTGAAGGGCCGCTCCCCGCCCATCCCTCCGATCGGCCCGCATCCAGCGTCCGATCCCTCACGATGGCCTTTATCCGGCGTAGAGCGAATCCCGGCCGGGTGTGGGGGCACACGACAACCCCCGTCCCACGCCCCTCAGGGAACCGCTCCAAGCATGCGAGTTCACAGAGTAGATAGCGATTCCGTGAAGCGCCCCCGCGGGCGGGTGACCTCCGACCGTGAGGCATGTATGCGATGCGCCAAGGCGCGGTTGAACGAAGCCACAGTGCCTCCGGCGCGCCGCGCGGATAGGCATCATGGGACGGTGGCGTCCGGGACCTCGCTGCCAACCGCTGACCTGACCGCGCGTTCCGCACGCCGGCCACCCTCGCCGTCACTGGGTCCGTCGATTGGCGCGCGGGGCGATTCCCGTTCGTGGGTCGCGCTGCTCGCGACGGCGCTGATGTTCGCGCCGCTCGATGCGATCGCCGGGGACCCGATGCCCGCTCACCGCTCACGCCGGACCCGCGCTGCTGCTGCGGTTCGATCGCCTGGGTGCGGGCACCCACTCGCTGACGCTGCCGCTGGTGGTGAGCGCGGCGGGTCGCTTCAGCGCGGGCGGCGCCTGGCTGCGGACCGACGACCCGGCGCTGTGGGCGGTGACGCCTCCGGTGGCGTTGGAGAACCCACCGCAGGCACCGCTCCGCTGACCGCCGGCCCGATGCCCCGGAGCGCGACCGTCGAGAGGTGCCTCGCCAGCTCCGAGGGCGCTGGGAGTTCTACCGCCTTCACGCTCGCCGCGACCCTTCGCACCATCACCTGAGGCGCGATGGCCAGGACGGCCATGGTCACCAGCGCCGCGACCAGGTGCAGGTCGCCCGCCACGCGCCCTGTCGCACTACGACCACGAGGCGCGGCGCTGGCGGTGGGGTTGATGTTGGGTGATGCGGGTCGGGAGGCGATGCGCTTCCTCGCGTCTGTCGATATGGTATGCGCAAGAAAGCCCGCGCCTTGACACATCGCCAGGCGAAGTATAGACGCCATGAGAGTAGTAGTGAAATAACTTCATTCACTTGACGAATCAAACAGGGGAGAGGCCATGAAGCATAACTTCATTTGGCTATCGTGCGGCGTGATGGTGATCGCCGCTTGCGCGGGCGGGGAGCAAAGAACTCCACCTCCATATGCCGCTCAATCGCTGACGGTCAGTGACGGCGGCACTGCCATTGCTGTCCCGTCGAGCGAACGAAGGATCGATGCACCCTTCCCAGCCTCCGGGGGGCGCTCCATCGTAGCGGACATCGTCGAGAGCAGCGCCGCGCGTACCGGCAGTCGGCCAGGCAACGGCCTACGCGGTCTGTCCACCGAGGAACTCTCAGAATACGGAGAGGTTCTACGACGCGCGGCTGCAGGTCGACGCGATGCCGTCCGGATTCGAGGTGCCGTCAGCCGACGACCCCCAACAGCCGAACAGCGACTCTCCTTCACGCAGCTCGCCAGGGAGGCCACCGGCACCCTGGACGTCGAGTGGAACGACAGCCGCGGGACGCCGGTTACGCTGGGCAACCTCCTCTTCGTGAGGAGAGGGCTGGCGCCTCGTGCGCTGTGGGAGGCGTTTCTCGACGCCCACTTCGCTGACATCGCGCCGATCTTCCATTTGGAGGACCGATCTGAGGTGTCGCTCACCGGGCAGTCGAACCTGGGCGCTGAGGGCGTCCTGCTGCACGGCAAGCGACTTCGAGATGGCCTGCCGGTCGATGGCGAGTTCGTCGAAGTGCTTGTCAGCGCCGACGGATCGAGAATGGGCGGAGGGGTGCTCACCCAGATCCACGCCGTCGTCGATGGCAACCGTGCGGCGCTGCCGTCCATCGCGCGCAGCCGATGGGTCTCGCAGGCTCAGGCACGTCAGACCGCGGACGATCGTTGGGTGGCAGCCGACCGGACCCATCGCCTGGAAGACGCGACGGCGCATCCCGCTGCTGCGACGCTACGCCTGAGCTGCGGGCCCACCTGCTCACCCTACTGGCGCGTTGTCTATCGGGATGGGTGGACCATTCACGTCGACGCCATCAACGGGAGCGTGACGGCTGCGCAGCAGGATCGTCACCACATCGGTCCGCTGTTGATTCAGGGGCGGCCCCCCGGCTCGACCTCGCCGCAGCCGGTTCGCTTCCGCGGCGCCAACGTCGTAGACCCCTCGACGGGAGCGAGCCTTGGTGAGACCAGTCCCATCGACGGGACCCACAACCTCACGCAGAGCGCTCCGGTCTCGATCGGCTTCGAGGGACCCGTCGGTTCGACCAACCCCGCCGCCTACGGTCGCGTCGAGGCGCACGGATCGAACGGCTCGGCCTATGTCTTGTCCCCTCTTCGCCAGAGCTGGACGCCCTCGTCACAGCCCGCCTTCAACTTCGGCTCGCCCGATCTCTGGCCGGCGTTCTCGGACCCGACGTTCACCTCCCCTCACTCGACCGAGATCATCTACGGCTGGATGACCTACTGGCAGAACCTCTTCACCAACCACGTCAGCCGGGAGGTGACGCAGCGGCTCGCGTTTCTGGTCAACATGGACACCAGCCTCACGGGCATCCTGTGCTTCGGGGCGGACAGCGACAACTTCGCGACTCCAGACGCGAACGGCCTCGACACCTGGGGCAGCATCTACTGCAACACGAACTTTAACGATGATGTGAATACGGCTTTTACGACCAACGGCGACTCCATCTTCAGTGCGAGTCACGAGTTCGGCCACACCGTGAACAATTGTGCGGCCGAGAGCGGCTACGGCTGCGCGAACGACAACCCCACTCTTATCCCGATCGGGTCTCGGCCGGGGATCTCCGACTGGAGGATTGCGATACACGGCTCCGAGAATGAGGTCGCCGCGACGGCCGTGAGCAACGTGCTCACCGGATTCCGCTATGCCAATACCCGCGATGGGGTACCCTACGACGAGGATTGGAACTACACTTCCTATGACTCGACAACCGACAGCTTTGGAACCTCCACCGAGGATGCGCCGAGCCAGCTCAGTTGTCCCGATGCGTTTACCTGCCCGACCTCGCCGGTAAACTACCTCTGCGTGCTCACCGACCAGAACTACAACACGGCTTCCAACATGGGGGGCCTGTGCGCCCGAGCCTGCAATCCAATGGCTGCCAATCCGTGTCCTGCAGGCCTGTTCTGCCAGAACTGGACCCTGCGCGCAGGAGGCAGCGCTACCGTCTGTCTGCACAACGGGTATCAGAACAAGTTCTGGGATACGGTGGGCGACCGTCTGGCGTACACCCTGAACTGGCGCGAGTCTCTCGCGGAGACGCTGACGGCCGCCGGGGGGCAGTCCAACAACCCGACCCGTGACCTGGTCCTGGGCGCGGACAGCTACTATTCAAGGTACCTATACGACATCGACAACCGCTTCGAGGTCACCCGGGCGGTCAGGTCCGTCTACAGCGGACCGAGCTTCGTCGCGAACGACGACTTCACCGATCGCTTCGACCATGGTGCGGTCATCCCCGTTCGCTCCAACTCCTGGACCCCACTCTGGTGGGGCAACGGGGTCGGCAGCTTCCCCACGTTCACCGACGCGAACGACATCGACGTGGTCATGTTCCGCGGAAACGCGCAATCCGTCTATGCGATGGAGGCCGAGTTCATGGACACCTCCGGATCGCCCACGATCGTGATCCATCGCCTGAGTTCGCCTTCGACGTACTGGGTCAGCTACTCTGGCGCCCTGACCACGGACCCGCTCCCCGCGACGGACTGGTACGTCGCGTGGGCGTGGGGTGGCATCGGCAACGCTCGTTGGCAAGGGAAGATTCGTCTGGAGTCAGGCTACGATGATGTCGTCGATGACATCGCCGAAGCGCTGCCGGTGGCGCACGGCTTCACGGCCAACGCCACCTCGACGGGATCCGGCGATGTAGACGTCTTCCAGATCCATGTCCCGATACCGAACACGTCGTTGGAGATCAACGTCTCGGGGCTTTCCTCGGGTGATGTGAAGATCTACGACCCTTCTGGTACCCTGTATAACACCTACAACATCACTTCCACGAACACGACGTTGTATGTTGCAAGTCTGCCGTCGGCGGGGCACTGGACATGGAAGGTGACGGCGGGGTCCACGGGGGCATATACCACCAACGCCTGGATGGGCTGCGGCTTCTCCAGCCCCGGGTGCGACACCTCGCCTGGCACGCGTGCGACGAGGCAGGCGTGGGGAGACAATTTCGCGGGCCGGCTGCCGAACTCGACAACCGAGCACATCTACACCGTGAGCCTGGCTGAGGCGCAGGGAGTGAGCGTGTCCGTTTCGGACACGGGACAGCCGTGCGGGGTTGAGGTCTCGGTCTACGCCCCTTCCACCCCTTCGACTCAGGCTCAACCTCACTTCGGGGGCCAGGCCGTCATGCGGTGGACCGACGGCGCCGCAGTGTCCGACCCGTTGGGATATGTTCAGGGGGTCGGTGGCTACATCGAAGCGATCAGCGCAGGGACCTATCAATTTCGGGTGCGGACCGCGGACCCGGCTACTTGTGGCTTCTACCGCATTCACTTCGCAACTTCAGGCAACCGCGGCCCGGTGATGCCGGCGTGGTAGAGGAGGATTCCCATGCTCTCGACTCACTCTGAGACGGCCGGAGGTTCACGATCTATCTCACATCGTCCGGCGATGAAGCGCGCGGTTGCGCATTTCCTGCTGCTCGCCTGTGTGACCGGTTGTGTCTCCACCACCGGAACCCCCGCGCCGGCTGATGGGGGCAGTTCGGACCTGGCGGACGGGTCGACCCTTCCGACCGACATGGGGGCGATCGATGCGGGGGCGATGGCGATCGATGCGATGGGCATCGATGCAGGCGAAGGCGAGTGCGGGGCACAGTTCATCTCGGGCCAGTTCGCGCCGGCAGGGCGGACCTCGGGCCGATTCTGTCTGCCCTTGCCCAACGGCGTCACGGTCAACCACAGTCGATGCAGACCGCGAGACGTTGCCGTCGACGTAGAGGGCCCACCCTACGTCAGCGCCAATGGGGCGCCGGACATGTTCTCGGCCGCGGGCCCAACGATGCTCGGGTTTACGATCAATGGCCGCGGCCTCCCCTGCGCGGCCGGGGCGGAGGCCTGTCAATTTCGGACGATCGGCACACAGTGCACAGCGACGGTGCTGCAGAGCGGCGGCCTGAACCAGGTGGTCGAGGTGGCGCTTCAAGGACCCTGCGTGCTGCGTCAGTACGACGTCGCGAACAACGTGGTGGCGGAGATGAGCCTTGTCTCCCTGCGCATGCGAGGCACGCTCCGGCTCTTCCGGGAGGTGGCGACTCTTTGGGACGGCGCCGTCGTAGATGCCTGCGAATGACGGGCGGAACGCCCCGTAGGGCGGGCTGACCCGGTCCCAACGCTTCGGTAGACCTTGCGTTGAGAGTGCAACCTCGACGTGTCGGCAACGGCCTCCCCGGCTCGAGTGCACGGGTGCCGTCGATGACTCGCCGACGAGGTGCTGGAGTCCCTGGGCGGACCTCGCTGGACGGCGCCCTCCATCGTGGTGGAGCGCCTCGCGGCGATGCGCACGCTCCGGGTCGCGGCGGAGTCCCTCTCCCTGCTCCTACGCGGCGGCGCCCGGGCGTCTGGCGAGGGTGCATGTGAGGGCGTCGCTCTCGCTGGCCCCGGTGGGAGCGCCCACCGGGACGGTCGCGCTGGAGCGGCTCATCGGTACGACGGCGGACGGCCCGACGCTGACGCTGCGCTGGACGCTTCCTCGCGAGGCGACGGGCGTGGAGCTGGTGGTGCCGCTGCCCTCCGGGGTGGAGGTGGCGAGGCCCTCGGGGAGCCGGGTGAGGGTGCGGGCGACGGAGCGGGACATCGGCTGGTGGAGCGCGCTCGACCGCAGCCCGAGGGCGCTGCGTCCGATGATCGAGCGCCGGGAGGGCTCGCTGCTGCTCCGGCTCGATCGCCTGGGCGCGGGCACCCACTCGCTGACGCTGCCGCTGGTGGTGAGCGCGGCGGGTCGCTTCAGCGCGGGCGGCGCCTGGCTGCGGACCGACGACCCGACGCTGTGGGCGGTGACGCCTCCGGTGGCGCTGGAGAACCCTGCCCTGGCCCCGCTTCGGTAACCGCCGGCCCGATGCCCCGGAGCGCGACCGTCGAGAGGTGCCTCGCCAGCTCCGAGGCAGTGGGGAGCTCGACCGCCTTCACGCTCGCCGCGACCCTTCGCACCATCACCTGAGGCGCGATGGCCAGCACGGCCATGGTCACCAGCGCGGCGACCGGGTGAAGGTCGGCCGCCACGCGCCCGGTGGCGATGCCCTCGGAGAGCAGCTCCAGCATCGCCGGGGTGTGGCCGTGCATCATCCGCTCGAAGACCCGGTTGAGGCGCTCGGAGGAGACCAGCGCCTCTCGCAGCATCAGCCGCAGCACCACGAACTCCTCCTCGCTCATCGCCCCGAAGCGGTCGTAGAGCGCCCGCACCCGCTCGTCGAAGGAGGGCCCCGCGGCGACGGCCTCGATGATCGCCTGAGAGAGCGGCGCGTAGTGCCGCTCGACCACCGCGAGGAAGAGGTCGTCCTTGGTCGGGAAGTAGTAGTAGACCATGCCGAGGTTGGTGCCCGCGGCGACGGCGATCTGCCGCAGCGAGGCCCCGTCCACGCCGTCGTGGAGGAAGCGCTCGGCCGCGGCGATCACGATGCGCTGCGCGATGTCACTGCGAGGGCGGGCCATCGGGGGTTCGGGTGCCTTTCCGTCTCATGCTGATTCGATATCGGTATTGCCGACCGGCTTCAGTCGATGACTCGATGGGCAGGTCGCTCGTTGGACGCGTGGGTCTTGCGCGGTGGCGCAAGCCGCTCGTTTGACGCTGGGGTTCGCGCGTAACAGTTCGCCGGTGGCGTAAGCCGCTCGTTTGAGCTGTTGGGCCGTGCGTCGAAGCTGGCTCGGCCCCCTTCCCCGCTACCGCGCGCCCTACCCCCGCGGGGCGGGGGCAGGGCTCCGACGCCTGCAGCGCGATCGCGAGTCTGGCAGCATTTGCAGCCCTGCCCCCGCCCCGCGGGGGTAGGGCGCGCGGCAGCGGGGAAGGGGGCCGAGCCAGCTTCGACCCATCGCCAACGGCTTCGCGCGGACCCCCTCGCAGAGCGGCAATCTCGACAGCGCATTGGCATCACGCGAGGTTCTTTCGGAAGCGCAGCGAGCTGAGCGTGACCAGCGCCGCGAGGATCACCGCCAGACGGAGCAGCTCTCCGCGGAGGTCGTCGAAGCCCGCGCCGCGCAGGGCGATGCCCCGGATGATCTTGAGGAAGTGCGTGAGCGGCAGGATCTCCGAGAGCCACTGGGCGGGCTTGGGCATCCCCTCGCGAGGGAACATGAACCCGCTCAGCAGGATGTTGGGCAGGATGAAGAAGAAGGACATCTGCATGGCCTGCTGCTGGGTCTTCGCGAGCGTCGAGAAGAAGAGACCCAGCGCGAGGTTGGCCGCGATGAAGCCGAAGGCCAGCGCGTAGAGCAGCGGCAGAGAGCCCACCACCGGGACGTCGAAGATCACCCGGCCCGCGATGAGCACCAGGGTCATCTGCACGTAGCCGATGGCCACGAAGGGCAGGATCTTCCCCACCACCAGCTCCCAGCGGCGGATGGGCGAGACCACCAGCTGCTCCAGGGTGCCTCGCTCTCGCTCCCTGGCGATGGCCATCGCGGTGAGCATCACCATGGTCATCGTCAGGATCACCCCGACCAGACCCGGCACCACGTTCACCGCCGTGCGCAGGTCGGGGTTGTACCAGGTGGTCGACTCCAGCGAGATGGGCGCCTCGCGGGCCCCGGTGCGGGCCAGCATCATGGCCACCGCCCGCTGCGCGATGAGCCCCCCCGCGGCGCTGGTGGCGCTCGCCACCGACTGCGGATCGGAGCCGTCGACCACCAGCTGCACCGTGGCCGCGTGCCCCAGCGAGAGCCGCTCGGCGTAGCGCGGAGGGATCACCAGCCCCACCTTCGCGCGCCCCGAGCGCAGCGCGGCGGAGAGCTCGGCCGGGTCGCGCACGTTGCCCACCAGGTCGCAGCTCCCGGTGGCCTCGAGGGCGCGGGCGAGCTCTCGCGAGGCGGCGGTGCGGTCCTGGTCGAGCACCGTCGTCGGGATGTGCCTCACGTCGGTGTCGATCGCCCAGCCGAAGAGCGTGATCTGAAGGATCGGCAGCATCACCATCATCGCCAGCGTGAGCCGGTCTCGCCGTAGCTGGAGAAGCTCCTTCCAGGCGATGGAGAGCAGGCGTGTCATGCGCTCCTCGCGTCGTCGCGCACCATGGAGACGAAGGCGTCCTCCAGGTTGGCGCGCACCTCCACGGGGTCGTTGCCGCTCAGCCCCGCCGCGTCCATCGCCGCCCTCACCAGCGCCGCCGGGTCGTGCTCCCGGCGGGTGGTCACGCGCAGCCGCGACCCGAAGGGGGCGACCTCCTCCACCCGGGCGTCGGCGCGCAGCGAGTCGAGCACCGCGCGCTCGCGGCACTCCACCTCGGCCACGCGCAGCCCGCGGCGCTCCATGATCTCCGCGGGGGTGCCGACGTCGAGCACCGCGCCCCGGAAGATGAAGGCGAGGCGGTGGCAGCGCTCGGCCTCGTCCATGTAGTGGGTGGTCACGATGACCGTGGTGCCGTCGCTCGCGATGCGATGGATCTCCTCCCAGAACGCCCTCCGGCTCACCGGGTCGACGCCCGCGGTGGGCTCGTCGAGGAAGACCAGCGGAGGCTCGTGGAGCATCGCGCAGGCGAGCGCCACGCGCTGCTTCCACCCCCCGGAGAGGGTGCCGGCGAGCTGGTCGCTGCGGTCGACGAGGCCGTTGCGGGCGATCACCTCGGCCACGCGCTCCCGGCGCCGGGCGCCGGAGAGGCCGTAGAGACCCGCGTAGAAGAGCAGGTTCTCCCGCACGGTGAGGTCTTCGTAGAGCGAGAAGCGCTGGGTCATGTACCCGATGCGGGTCTTGATCCTCTCGGGCTCGGTGGCGATGTCGAAGCCCGCCACGGCGCCTCGCCCGCTGCTCGGGGTGAGCAGCCCGCAGAGCATCCGGATGGTGGTCGACTTGCCCGCGCCGTTGGGCCCCAGGATGCCGAAGATCTCCCCCCGCCGCACCGAGAGCGACACGTCCCTCACCGCCACGAGCGAGCCGAAGGTGCGCCCGAGCCCCTGGGTCTCGACCACCAGCTCAGCGGCCATGGCCGAGCTCCACCGTGGCCGGGACGCCCGCGTGCAGCCGCCCGGAGGGGTCGTCGATGCGCACCCGCACCCGGGCCACCAGGTTGGGCCGCTCTCGGGGGCTGAAGAGGAAGCGCGGCGTGTACTCCAGCCGGCGCCCGATGAACTCCACCCGCCCGCTGAGGCCCGAGCGCTCGCCGTCGATGCGCACCGTCGCCGGAGCGCCGAGGGCCACCGCTGCGAGGCCCGCCTGCGGGACGAAGACCTCCACATAGGGGTGCGTGGTGTCCGCCACCGTCACCACCGGAACCCCCGCCCCCGCCACCTCGCCGGCCTCCACGTGGCGCTCGAGCACCACGCCCCCGAGCTGCGCCCTCAGGGTGTGCCGGGCCAGCCTCGCGTCCTCCGCGGCCAGCACCGACTCGGCCGCCTCGACCCTCGCCCTCGCCGCGCTCACCTCCTGCGTCCTGGGCCCGCTGCGCAGCGCCGCGAGCCGCTCCTCCAGCGCCCCTCGCTCCCCCATCGCCCTCGCCCGCTGGGCCTCGAGGTCGTCGAGCCCCGCCGTGGGGACGGCCCCCTGCGCCGCGAGCCCCCGGGCCCGCGCGAGGTTGCGCTGCACCGCCGTCTCCGTGGCCCTCGCCGCCGTGAGCTGCGCCTCGACGCCTCGCAGGTCCTCCCTCCGGGCGCCCGCCTGGAGCAGACGCAGCTGGGCCCTCGCGGCCGCCACCTCCGCCTCCCGGGCGGCCCGTGCAGGGCGGGCGAGGCCCTCGTCCAGGGTGGCGATCACCTGGCCCGGGGTGACGGTCTGGCCACGCTCGACGGCCACCGTCGCGACCCGCCCGCCCAGCTCGAAGCCCAGCGCGCGGTCATCGAACTCCACCACCCCCTGGAGCGCCGCGGGGGCGTCGGCCCCGGCCCGGGCGCAGCCGGCGAGGGCCACCACGAGGAGCCACACCCCGGGCCTGGATGAGTTCTCTATCATTCGTCTGATAATGGGCCAGAGGCCCCCCGACGACAATGGGGCGACGGGGGGAGAATCGTCGCCCGTCACCGACCGCTTCCCCGGTACGAGCGCGAGGCCATCAGCGTGCAGGGCCAGACCGCGACCGTGAGGGAGCGGGTGCGACCTACCACGCCACCCCAGTGCGGAATTCTGACGTCGCCTCTGCCCGGAGACCGACCACCTTTCCGGAAGACGACTGGCAACGGGGTAGGTCGCGCCCCCGCCCTCACGGGCTGGGGTCTGGCCCTGGTCGCTGACGGCCTCGCGCTCGTACCGGGGAAGCGGTCGGTGACGACCTCGCGCTCGTACTCCGAATCCCCGTCAGCCTCCCGCCCTTCACCCCCTCAGAACCACTCCGCCTTCGCCTCGGCGTAGCTCCCGTCCGCCTCTCGGATGCGCGCCACCAGCAGCGCCGCCCTCGGCAGCTCGTTGGCGTACCAGTAGCGCGCCGCGGCCAGCTTGCCCCGGTAGAAGTCCGCCCCCTCGCCCTCGACGCCTCGGCCCAGGCCCCTCGTCGCGGCGGTCGCCATCGCGAGCCACTGCCACGCCACCACCACGGTCCCCATCAGGTCGAGGTAGTCCGTCGCGTGCCGCAGCATGCCCTCGCGGTCGCCCGCCATGCCCTTCTCGCCGAGCTCCATGGTGAGCCCTCCCACCGACTCGACCGCGGCGCCGAGCTCGTCGCACCAGCGCGCCTCGACGCCCGCCTCGCGCGCCTCCGCGATGGCCGCGCCCACCGTCGCCCCGAAGGCCATCAGCGCGGCGCCCCCCTCGGCCATCACCTTGCGGCCCAGGAGGTCCATCGCCTGGATGCCCGTGGTGCCCTCGTGGATGGTGTTGAGCTTCTGGTCCCTCAGCCACGCCTCGGGCAGGTACTCGCTGGTGTACCCGTAGCCCCCGTGGATCTGCACCGCGAGCGTGTTGCTCTCGAAGCCCCGCTCCGCCGGGAAGCTCTTGGCCAGCGGCGTCAGCAGGTCGAGCATCCGCTGCGCCTCCCGCTTCGCGTCGTCGTCCGCCAGGTGGCCCGCGAGGTCGGAGTAGCGCGAGGCCGTCGCCAGCAGCGCCAGCGAGCCCTCCACGATGGCCTTCTGGCGCAGCAGCATCCGGCGCACGTCGGCGTGCTCGATGATCGGCACCATCGGCCCGTCGCCGCGGCTCGAGACGGCGCGCCCCTGCGGCCGCGACTGCGCGTAGGCGAGCGACTCCTGGTAGGCCGCCGAGGCCGTCGCGGTGGCGTTGATGCCCACCATGATCCGCGCCTCGTTCATCATCTGGAACATGCACGCGAGCCCGCGCCCCTCCGGGCCCACGAGCCACCCGAGGCAGTCGCCCTCGTCGCCGAGGTTGAGCGCGATCGAGGGCAGTCCCTTCCAGCCCATCTTGTGAAACACCCCCGTCGCGTGCGCGTCGTTGGGCACGAGACCACCGCCCTCCGGCCGCAGCCGGGGGACCGCGAAGAGCGACACGCCGCGCACCCCCGGAGGCGCTCCGTCGACGCGCCCCAGCACCAGGTGGACGATGTTCTCCGTGAGGTCGTGGTCGCCCCCGGAGATGAACACCTTGCTCCCCTGCACCCGAAACGACCCGTCCGCCTGAGGGGTGGCGCGCGTGGTGATGTCCCCGAGCGACGACCCGGCGTGCGGCTCGGTGAGGGCCATCGTGCCGGTGTAGCGACCCTCGTACATCGGGCGCATGAAGGTCTCCCGCAGCCAGTCGCTGCCGAAGGCCTCGATCAGGTGCGCCGCCCCGGTGGTGAGCCCCAGGTACGCGTAGGCCGCCGCGTTGGCCGCCATCAGGTAGGCCGTGGCCATCCCGGACACCAGGTGCGGAAGCTGCGCTCCGCCCACCGCCGCGGGGCGCGTCGCCGCGATGTAGCCCTGGGCCACCATCGCGGGGTAGAGCTCGCGCATCCTCGGGTGCACCCGCACCCTCCCCCCCACCAGGCTCGGCGGCTCGGCGTCCATCGGCTGGAAGGCCGGGAACAGCACCTCCCTCGCGAGCCGGCGCGCGTTGCCCAGCACCAGGTCGAAGGTCTCCCGGTTGTAGCCCTCGAAGTCCGGCAGCGCGCAGAGCCCTTCGGCGTCGAGCACCTCGTACAGAAGGAAGTCCACGTCGCGGTCGGAGAGCAGCGGGTTGGTCATGGCAGGAGCTTCGGGGGTGGAGAGGGAGGGTGGAGGGAGGTGAGCGTATCGGAGGGTCGAGCTGGACGGAGCCTCAACGACGAGGGTGCGCGAGGGTCACTTCACGGGCCTCGTCGGGCCGCCGGGCTCCAGCGTCACCTGCACCCGGAAGGAGGCGCGCGACGAGCCGCCGTAGGAGCCGATCCAGATCGTGGTCTCGCCCGCGGCGATGTCGGCCTCGATGGTGGGGTTGGTGCTGCCCGGCGAGTCGTCGGCGCACACCACGTCGCCGTTGGGGCCGCGCGCCAGCATCGTCAGGTCGGTGCCCGACGTGGCCGTGATCGACACCCTGCGCGGCGTCCCGGTGACCAGCCGTAGCTGCGGCGCCGAGGTGAGGTAGCCCCGGCACGACGTCGCGACCTCGGCCGCCCGCAGCGTCCCGACGATCGATCCTCGGAGGGTGGTCGTGGCCGGCGCGCGGTCGAGGTCGAGCACCGAGACCGTGGGGCGGCTCTGCGGCGAGATGCCTCCGGCCAGCGGCGGCGTCGACCCGGCCGACTGCGACTGCACGCTCAGGGTGAAGTTGGCGCTGTCGTTGGCGCTGTAGGTCCCGATCCAGACCTGGTGGGCGCCCGGCGAGAGCGTGGTCTCGACCCGGGGCTGCGACGAGCCGCCCGAGTCGTCGTCGCAGCGGAAGGCGCCGCTCGCGTCGCGCACCACCATGGTCAGGTCGCGCGAGGCGGCGGTCACCAGCACCACCCGACGGTAGTCGGCGGCGTCGAGCACGAGGTGCGGCGCCGAGGGGATGTAGCCCCGGCAGTTGTTGCCGAGGGTGCTCGCGGCGACGATGCCTCCGGCGATGCCGGTGCGCGTCGCGACGGTGGTGGGCCCGACCAGCAGGAGCCGCCCGAGCGTGGGGGGCGCGGTCAGCGAGAGGGCGCTGTCGAAGGCCGCCGCCCCGGGCTCGCCGGTCTGCACCTGCAGCGAGAAGCCTGCGGTGTAGCGCTGGCGGTAGGTGCCGATCCACACGGGGTAGAGGCCCGGAGCGAGGGGCAGGTCGAGCAGGGGGTTGCTGCCCTGGCCGCCGTCGTCGTCGCAGCGGTAGACCCCGGAGGGGTCGCGCACCGCCATGGTGAGGTCCTGGCTGCCGACGGTGGTGAGCCGCACCCGCTGCATGGCCGTGACCCTCAGCGCGTACTGCGGCGCCACGGGGAAGTAGCCCCGGCACGAGGTGGAGACCGAGCCGCCGCGGACGGGACCGCCCGCGACGCCGGGGATCAGCCTCGACAGCGGCTCGGCCGCGCCGATGGGGATGGTCTCGACCGTCGCCTGGGCGGTGGGGCTGAGCGTGGTCCTGAAGACCGAGCCCCCGCTGGTGCTGAGCGCGACCACCGCGCCGACTCCCCCGAGGGCTGTCAGCGCCCCCACGATGACGATGGCCGCGACCGGACCGCCCGCCTTCCCGGACCCCGGCGGGGCCGGGCGGTACACGTAGGGAGGGGGCTGAACCGGGTAGGGCTGCTGCTGCGGCGGCACCGGGTAGGGCTGCTGCGGCGGCGGATACTGGGGCTGGGCGATGGTGCGTCCCGAGCGCACCTGACTCGTCGCCCCGCAGTACGTGCACTGCACCAGGCGCAGGCCCTCGACGACCGAGAGGGGCGCGCCGCACTTCTGGCATTCGACGATCACGCCGCGATCGTACCTCCTACCGGGGCGTCGTGCGGGCCCTCAGTGCGGCGGGCGCCCGAGCACCAGTCGCTTGTAGAGGTGGATCACCGTCACCAGCAGCGCGAACACCAGCGGCCCGAGGAGGAGGCCGATGAAGCCGAAGGCCCGGAGGCCGCCGATGATCGAGAAGAAGAGCACCACCGCGGAGAGCCGGGTGCCGCCGCTCATGACCAGCGGGCGCACGACGTTGTCGATGAGCGACACGATGAGCAGGCCCCAGAGCAGCATCACGACGGGCCGCCACAGGGGCTCGCCGCGGCTGGCGCGGAAGAAGAGGTAGGCCGTCGCCGGGGCCCACACGGTGGCCGGACCCACCAGGGGGATGAGCGCGAAGAGCGAGGCCGCGGCGCCCCAGAAGAGGGCGCTGGGGACCCCGGTGATCCAGAGGCCCAGGGCGGTGGCCACGCCCTGCGAGGCGGAGGTGACGAGCTGCCCCCGGAGGGTGCTGTCGATGACGCCCCGGAAGGTCGCGGCGATCTCGCGGTTGGACGAGGACGGGAGCGGGGAGAGCGAGGAGACCTCCTCCGTGAGCCGGTCGCCCTCGGTGTAGAAATAGAAGGACACCAGGAGCATCGCCAGGAAGCCGAAGGCCACGTTGGCGAGGCCCCCGAGGAGGCGCCCGCCGGAGGAGGCCACGAGGCCGGGCAGGCCGCGCACCGCGCCGAGCACGAGCTGCTGGAGGTTGATGGTGGCGGGGTTGAAGCCCGGGACGACCCGCCCTAGCAGGGCCAGCAGGCTCACCACCCGGGGGTTGGCGTCGAGCTCGCGGAGGTGCACGTGGCGCAGCGCCTCGACCAGCGACGAGGCCTGCTGGATGAGCAGCAGGAGCATCAGGGTGAGCGGGATGAACACCAGCAGGGTGATGCCGACGAGCATCAGCGCGGCGGCGATCTCCTTGCGGCCCTTGAGGCGCGCGACGAGCCGGAGGTAGAGCCGGTGGGTCATCGAGACGATCATCCCCGCGAGGAGGATGGGCGCGAAGTAGGGCATCAGGATGCGCCCCACGGTGGCGAGGATCACCCCGGCGAAGAGCGCGAAGGCGCCGAAGACCAGCACCCGGTGCTCGACGGGCCTCGGCATGACGGAGGCGCGGTCGTCGATCGGCTCGGGGGTCTTCACGAGACGCGCTTTGTAGTGCCATCCCCAGGGGGTGACCAGCCGAGCGTCCTCCCTGACGGTTCGGAGCAGGCGATCGGTGAGCGCTTCGGCGGGGCTGTCCGTTGCCAGGGCATCATCGGGTGCGCCGCCCATGGCGGTCGCCGAACCATGCGTCGCGCTCGGTCGGCCGCCGGCACGGGGCCGCGGAACCACAGGAAGACCTCCTCGCACCTGCCCACCGACTCCGCGTCCGGCGTCCCGTGGTGGACGAAGAGAAGCGGGGATGTGGTGCGTGGGTGCGACCCGTGCGAGCACCGTCGCGATGTCCGCCCGAAGCGTCCCCGTACTCGCCGCGCTGCTCCTGTCCGGGTGCTCCGACCCGTCGCCCGTCGCCTCCGCGGACGCAGCCCTCCCCGACGCGCCCTCCGCGGACGTCGCCTCGGCGGACGCGCCCTCCGCGGACGTGTCGCCCGCGGCGGCGTGCGCGAGCACCTTCGGGACGGCGCTGCCCGCGGGGTACGGCCGGCTCGACGGGGTGGTGCGGGCGGTGGTGACGCCCGCCGATACGCAGTGCGCGATGCCCAACCGGACGCACGTGGTGGTGCAGGTCGAGGCGGGCGGCGCGGTGTACCGGATGGTGGTCAACGTGGCGTCGACGGCGGCGGGGGTCGACCCGCGGGTGCGCTTCGCCGAGGTGGCGCACGAGCTCCCGTGGCCGGCGTGGGCGGAGGGCTTCCACGGCGACCAGCAGGTCGACTACGCGGCGACGCTGGGCCTGCACGCCGACGCGGCGCCCTTCGCGCCGGCCACCTCGGGCGAGCTCGTCGCGCGCGTGGCGGCGAGGGTGCGGGTCGGGGCGCGGGTGTCGATCTACGCCCAGGGCAGCGGCGGCAGCAGCGCCCACCTGGTGCACCGCAACGGCGACCGCGACGACGGCGCCATCGTGGTCGACCCCACGGGGAGCCCGCGGTTCATGGTGTTCCACTTCGATGGCCAGTCGTTCTGAACGGTGATTCGCACTCCAATGAAAATTAATATGGCTTGTGGCTTGACGGTCGTGGGGTTGTCCGGTTAGACATCGGGGTAGAGATTGCCGTCATGAACGTCACCCACCGATCCCAGCTCTCATCGACCAACGCCGCGGCGCTGCACGTTTCGTGCAGTTGTTGTCGCGGCAACGGTCGGCGTGGAGCCGTGATCGGACGTTCGCGGGGGTAACTGGCCCCGCGCCGATGACGTGAGGGTCCCATCGAGGCCCGGCTCCTCCCGACAAGGAAGAGCCGGGTCTCCTGCATTTGGGACATCGGGTGATGGCGCCGTCGCTCTGCTGGCGATGGTGTGGGTTGGATATCGGAAGAGAGTTCGCATCACACGCCGCCCACCAGCGTGGAGCCGTGGCCTGCAAAGCCGGGTAGACGGGGGCAGCACCCGTCGGCGTGTCCATTGGAGAAGGAAAGGAGGACGGACGAACGCATCGTACGAACGGAAGGGCCAGCCGACTGGCGACGGCACCCGCTTCGAAAGTGGGCGAGCGATGAGCCTTGGGGGTTCGACTCCCTCCCCTTCCGCCGTGTTTTCCCGATTGGAGGATTAGACATCTGGTGTGTCGAGCTCACTGCTAAGGAGCCACCCGCGAAATCGCGGGGAGTCGGTTCGAATCCGGCATCCTCCGCCTCGAAGATCGATCGCTGTACGAATGGAAGGGCACTCCGACTGGAGACGGGGCCGGGCTTGAACCCTGGCGGCGCACTGCCTTGGGGGTTCGACTCCCCCTCCTTCCGCGGTTTCTCCTGGAGGGTATGACATCAGGTCTGTCGAGCGCGTTGGAAGCGCGTGACCCGCGGCGACGCGGGCAGCCGGTTCGAGTCCGGCATCCTCCGCGATAGCCGGACCGGCAGCCGCTCTGTTCGCAGAGCCCGTCGAACCCGGGGTAGGCGCTCGCGCCCGCGCTGCCAGCCCACATGGAGGTTGAACCCGCTCACCTCCGCCATGCACGGTCAGCGGTAGACCACCGCGGCGGCGTCCGAGCCGACGAGAGTGAGCACGACCGGGCGCACGACGGGAGCGTGGAAGCGCTGCACCGCGACGCCCGTCCCGGCGGTGACGACCACGTCGTCGAGGCGGTCACCGTCGACGTCGCCGAAGCCGGCCAGGCCCGTGGAGTGCACGAGGCCGTTGGCATCGGGGGCCACCAGGTACGGGGTGGTCGAGAGGCCGGTGCTCGTGCCCAGGAACAACCCTGCGCGGAAGGCGGGGTCGATCCACGTCGCGATGACGTCGGGGTGGCCGTCTCCGTTGACGTCGCCCGCGGGCGCGACCCCGGCGCCCGGGAGCCTGTGGCCGGCCGTCGGCGCGGGACCGGAGGCGGAGCCCAGGAAGATCTCGACGGAGGGAGAGCGCGGGATCGCGAGGTCGTCGAAGCGGTCGCCGTTCACGTCGCCCACGGCGACCGGTTGGTTGACGTCGGAGAACACGCGCAGCGTCGTGTTCATGCCCGTCGGCGCGCCAGCGATGACCCGAAAGGTGTTCCCCCGTCCCACGATGAGGTCGGCGTAGCCGTCGTGGTTCACGTCGCCCGCCGGCGCCACCACGTCCGGGAGCGAGGCGTCGGCCTCGTCGAAGTGGGCACGCGTCAGGGGCGGAGCGAAGGGCGAGCGGCCGAGGAACACGTTCGCTCCGGCCTCCGCGATCAGGATGTCGTCGTTGCCGTCGCGGTTGACGTCGCCGACGTAGCTCAGGCCGCGGTACGGCCTGCTCGCCAGGCCCGAGCCGTTCACCGAGCGGGGGGAGTAGCCCGTCATGACCGGGCCGGACGCCGACCCCAGCACCACCTCGATCCGCGGGCTCCCCCCGGTGATGATGGGACCGATCACGCCGAGGTCCCGAAAGCCGTCGCGGTTGATGTCGCCGAAGCCAACGACGATGGAAGGCTCGACGGACATCGCCCAGGCGCCGAGGGCGGTCAGCCCGGCCGCGGTGCCACGATAGATCGTGGAGCCGTATGTGAGGTCGACGTGCCCGTCGTGGTCGATGTCACCGGGCCCCAGATACCTGTGCACGTCCGGGTTCGTGACCCTCAGGTCGAGGTACGACAGGCGCCCCAGCACGAGGCCCGAGCCAGAGCCGCGCGAGAAGTACAGGTCCGAGGCGTGGTTCAGGTGAGAGAGGGCGTCGTCGGTGCCGTCGCCGTCGACGTCGCCCGCGCCGAGCAGGTCCTGCACCGTCGCCGAGCCGAAGCCTGACACGATCGCCGCCACCGCCGCGGGCCCGGCGGCCCCGCCGGCGGCCACGTAGGCGGCGTGCGGGAGGAGGTCGCCGGTCGATCCGACGAGCAGGTCGTCGAAGCCGTCGCCGTTGAAGTCCCCGCCGCGCGACGCCACCCGCATGTACGCCGTCATCGAGCCCGCCACCGGGATGCCAGCGGGGGCGATCGAAGCCGCGCCCAGCACCACACGAGCGCCGCTCGTCGCGATGAACCCGAGGTCGCCGCGGCCGTCCCCGTTGAGGTCACCCGCGGGAGCGCTCGTGCGGTCGACCGCCACCGCGCGGGCGGCGTCGAGGCCCGACGCGGCGCCGCGCAACAGCTGACCGCTCCCTGATGCGCCGCCCGCGAGCAGCACGTCGGCGTAGCCGTCGCCGTCGACGTCGCCCGCGCCCATGACGGAGGACGTCGCGGACGTCGCGGCGACGTTTACCCGCGCCGGCGCCCCGAGGCCCGCGGCGCTGCCGGGGAAGAACCAGACGGCGTTGCCCGAGGGGTTGACCGCCACCACGTCGTCGAAGCCGTCGCCGTTGACGTCTCCCGCGCCGGTGACCGCCGAGCCGAGCCCGCTGCCGACGGGACCCGCGGCGACCGTCGGCGTCGACGAGAGGCCGGTCGCCGACCCCAGGTACAGGTACACGCCGTTGGAGCCGGGCGCCCCCACGACGACGTCGCCGTAGCCGTCGGCGTTGACGTCCCCGGCGTAGTCCATGGACTGGGCGAAGTGGGTGGAGTCGAGCGGCGCGACGTACGTCACGGGCGTCGCAGAGGGCCCCGCGGGCCCGCCCGGGAAGACCGATAGGGCGCGGTCGAGGACGGCCCCGAGGACATCGGCGTAGCCGTCCCCGTTGACGTCCGGACCGCCACCCCAGGGCCGCGCTCCAGCGATGGTTGCGGACGCGACACGGAGCCGCCAGGCCGGACCGACGGCGCCACCGGCGGCACCCTCTACGGCGCCGCGCAGCGCCCAGAACCATACGCCCGGCGCGAGGTCGACACCGGGAGCGCCAGTGGCTCCGACGGCGTTGAAGGAGACGCAGCCGACCGTCAGGGCCCGATCGCGACAGAGCGCGACCTGCGCGCCACCGACGCCCGCAGGCAGGGACCAGTGCAGGGCGGGACGCCGAGAGGGCACGTGCGAACCACTGATTGGCGAGACGGGGCGCGGCGCGGGAACATCGGGCGCGTGGGGAACATCGGGCGCGGGGGGAACATCGGGCGCAGCGACAACGTCGGTGGGGGTCGACCGGTCGAGCGGCACAGGCGCATCGAGAGCGCCGAGATCGGTCGGGACCGCCGCGTCGATCACCCGAGGAGCCGGCTCGTCGCAGGCCGCGAACGCCAGCACGATGCCCGGGAGGAGGAGCGACAGGCTTCGATGATCAGGCTGCATCGCGTGCGTGGTTGTGGCGGCGCCATGGACCATTCATGCAGCTCTTCCTCGGACACGCCTGCTGAAGTGGTCCAGTGGTTGGGGTTGACGTCGTCGAAGGCACTGGCTGATGGCGAGGGCGCTGCACCGGTCGCCAGCACCGGCGACGACGCGATGTTCGACGGGTTCGAGGGGGAGCCGGTGGTCGAGCCGTAGCTTGCCGTGGTGGCTACTTGTAGCTACCGCGAAACCATGCACGCCATCGGCATCAAGGCCCTGAAGAATCGACTGAGCGAGTTCGTCCGCCTCGCGGGCCGTGGGGAGACGGTCCTGGTGACCGACCGTGACCGGGTGGTCGCCGAGCTCGTTCCTCCGCGGGAGGGTCGAAGCCTGTCCGTCCCCGATGCCTTCCTGGCAGAGCTCGTTCGCCAGGGATGCGTGACGGCGCCGAGGTTCGTGTCCGTGACGCCGCCGCCACGCATCCCGGTGCAGCCCACCGAGGAGGCGCTGGCCGACCTCGCGCGCGACCGCGGGGAGCGATGATCTACCTCGACACCTCCGTCGCCCTCGCACACCTGCTGGGTGAGACCCGGCACCCACCCGACAGCCTCTGGCAGGAGCCGCTGATCAGCAGTCGGCTTCTCCAGTACGAGTGCTGGACACGCCTCCATGCCTCCGGGAGGGTGGATACCCACGGCGCCGCGCTGCGCGACCTGCTCGACCGCGTCGCCTTCCTCGAGATGACGCCCGCCGTGCTCGCCAGGGCCATGGAGCCGTTTCCGGTCGTCCTTCGGCCCCTCGACGCCCTGCACCTGGCATCTCTCGAGTTCCTACGAGCCCAGGGGCAGCCGGTTCGCCTCGCTTCCTATGATGATCGGATGTGCGAGGCAGCGACTCGCCTCGGGTGTCCCCTTGTCGCTTGATCGCCGCGCCCAGAGCGCCCACGTCGGCGCCGCAACCACCTTCGTGGACAACCCCGTGGGGCCGGAGTCGGGTTCGATTGTACGCTTTCGACTCCCCTCACACCTCCTGCTCCCTGCCTTGTTGGCGGCCTGCGGCGCGCGCACGGGCCTCACGCCGTCGTCCTCCCCGGAGTGCTCCATCCCTGACGCAGCAACGCCTCCTGCGCCGCCGACGCAGCCCGAGCCGGGCGGGCTCGCCTGCACGCGAATCGGATGCTCCGATGAGATCTCGATCACGATCCGCGACGCTCGGGGGCAGGAGCTCACGCCGGCACGGTGGGTCGTGGGCCTCGACGGCGCGCGCTTGTCCGAGACGCGGTGTGGCTCGGACTTCGACCTGGCCGGCAGCTCGATCACGTGCCTCGACGGCTCGCTCCAGGTCTCCTTTCTGGGGGACTCGCGACCCCTGCCTTCTGTGTTGGAGGTGAGCGTCACAACCGCTGCGGGGCTCCACGTCGACGCGTGCGTCGCGCCGACCTACCGCCTCGTTCAGCCCAACGGACCGGGTTGCGCCCCGATCTGTCGGCAGGCGCGCATCGAGCTGATCGCGCGCTGACCCGCCCGACGCTGCTCCTCGGTCCACCGTCGCGTAGAAGCTGTATCCGTGCTCGCACGGATAGCCCACCATCGTCGGCACATGAACGCCCGCCTCTTCGTCGCGCTCGCTGCACTGCTCCCGCTCGCGTGTCGCCGCGCCCCGCCCATCGTCCCGCCCGTGGCCCCGCCGCTGGCCCTCGATGCCAGCGCGACCGCTCCGCCCGACGCTCTGCCCGATGCCACCCTCGTCGGCGCCCTGCCCACGACCGAACCCTCGCTCCCCGACACCGCACCGATGGACCCGGGTTGCCTCGCGTGGTCACCCCGGCGTCACCTCGCCGCGTGCCTCGTCGGCCAGAGCGGCTCCAACCTCAACGCCGACACCGTCTGGCACGTCGCCTTCCGCGGCGAGACGGATGAGCGCGCCGTGAGCCTGGTTCCCGTGACCGACGCGGGGTACTTCGACGATCCGCACACCGTCGCGACGCCGCCCGGGGTGCGCGCCCGGCTGCGCGCCCGCTTCCTCACCGACGGCTTCGTCGACCTGCGCCCGCTGCGCCGCGAGCTCTCCGCGGAGCCCTTCGAGTGGGCTCCGGGCGCGACCGTTCGAGTGGTCCATCGGCGCACCTTCGGCGGCGGAGAGAACGCCGCCGAGCGAGGCACCGACCGGGTCGAGCTGCGCTGGCAGCCCGGCGGACCCCGACTCACGCTCACCGCCTGGGAAGACCGCCCCGTCGCCGAGCCGCGGATCCGGGCGTACGTGATCCCCGGCGGGCGCTACCTGGTGCTCGACGCGGTCGGAGCGTACGGCGACGAGGGAGAGTACGGCGTGCACTCGCTGGCGTGGCGCTGCGACCGCGAGACGCGCACCTGTCGGTGACGGCGTAGCCCCGACGGGCCCCCTGGCCGGGCGTCACGACCGCCGCAGGTAGATCATCCAGCAGGTCACGCCGACCAGCACCGCGCCGCCGACGATGTTGCCCAGCGTGACCGGCAGGAGGTTCATCGCCATCCGGGAGACGGTGAGCCACTCCGGGGTGGCGTCGAGCGAGGCCGCCCGCAGCACCGTCGGCTCGCGCGCCGCGAAGAGCGCGACGGGCAGGAGGTAGAGGTTCGCGACGCTGTGCTCGAAGCCGACGGTGCTGAACGCCGCGATGGGCGGGACCACGGCCATCATCCGATCGGTCGTGGTGCGCGCGGAGAGGGCCATCCACACCGCGAGGCACACGAGGACGTTGCAGAGCACCCCGAGCGTGAAGGCCTCGACGAAGCTCTCGTGCAGCTTGCCGTTGGCGATCGCGATGGCCGGGGATGAGTCGTCCAACGCGGCACCCTCGCTGGCGCAGATCCGCTCGGGTTTACGGAGCATCCAGTGTACGAAGCACGCGCTCCCGCGAGCATTGGCGGGAGTGCCCGGGACGCCACCTTGGCAGCAACGGGAGGGGGCCTGGGGCGGAGAGGTCGTTCGGTCGCCGCGGTGCTGATCCGTGCCCGGGAGAGCGCCGCGTTGCTCTCTCAATGCCCTCCATCCCGCGGTCATGGCGTCACGAACGTGCGCGCGGCCGCCCGGTATGCCGCCTCAGTCGAGCCGCTCGACGGCGGGCATCGACCACGTGCCGCGCAGCGCCTCGGGTCTGGGCCAGTAGAGCCGCGCGTTCAGCAGAAAGGGCGCCCCCGCGCGCACGGGCAGCCAGTTGGCGCGCGCTTCTCCGCGGGGGGGCGTCGCCTGCACCCAGAGGTCGAGCGAGCCGTCGGGGTTGGGGCGCAGCGCGTCGCGGTCGCCCACCGCGAAGCGTCCGGTGCCGGTGTCGAGCAGCGCCTCGTCGGCGCCGTAGGCCGTCACCGACCAGAAGGCGTTCACGGGCGGCAGCGCACCGGCCGCGAAGTGAATGCGGTACCGATGGCTCCCATCGAGGGCGTCGCCGCGGGCGTCTACGCGAGCGTTGGGGTACATCGCGTCGACGGGGAGGTTGGCCCCGAGGCCCGCCATCGCCACCGCGCCGCGCACCGCGTAGTTCGTGCCGTAGCGCCCGAGGATCGATGGCGGCGTCGACCAGCCTCGCACGAGGTTCGGCGGGTTCTGTAGGCGACGCGCGATGGCGCGGTCGGCGACCCAGCGGCCGATGCTCGCGCTCCAGCGGTCGAGCGCGTTCCAGCGGAGCGGGCGACCGGGCGCGACGCCCAGCGCGGCGAGCCGTCGCATCATGGGCGCGTCGGCGGGCGTCGGCGGATTGTCGACCATGAGCGCGGCGAGGCGCGTGAAGAAGGCCTCGGTGCTCATCGCGCGCACCTGCTCCACCGGCGGAGCGGGGCGCTGCGAGGCGGGGCGCCACGCGGGCGTCGCGCGCGGCGCGAGGGGGCGCAGGGTGACGGCATCTTGCAGGCGGTGCACGAGGGGGTAGTCCGCGGCGCCGTTGGTCTGCGTGCGACCGATGAGCCACACGATGCGCGTCGGCGCGCGGAGCACGGCGAGCCCGTCGGGAGGTGTTCCCTGCCACGCGGGGCCCACGAGGAGGTAGCGGCCGCCCGCGGTGCCCGCGGTGCGCGTGCCGGGCGAGGCGAAGACGTTGGTCCACGCGTCCATGAAGGGGAAGAGCTCGTAGCGCACGGCGTTGGGGGCCATCTCGAAGACGAAGGGCCCGTCGTTCATGTCGATGAAGGCCGTGGTGTAGAGCGTGTCGACATTGGGCCGCACCACGCCGCGAAAGCGCGCGTCGGGAAACGCACGCACGCGGAGCAGCGCGTTCGTGTGGCCCACGGTGAGCGCCGCGGCGGCGCGGGTCACGTCCATGATGACCAGGGGGTAGCCGAAGACGTAGGCCCGCGCGCCGTCGAGGGCGACCTTGAGGAGCACCCCGAGCACGATGACCGTGAGCGCGAGGAGCACCCGCGCGGAGCGTCGGCTCCGGTTCGGTACGAGGGGGCTCGGCTCGCGCATCCGGTGAGGGTCGCGCGGTCGCGAGCGTGGTGTACAGGGCCGCTCGGCGCTGCCTGAGACGCAGTCGGGCATCGGGCTCCGTGAGCGCAACCATCACGCGCTGGAGCCCGGAGCGCGCCCCGAGGAGGCCGTCCGCCCCGAGGCCCTCTCGCAGGCGTGGCGCCCCTGGCGCAGCGACGCGACGCTCCACCTCCGACGGGGGCCCCGACGGCTGAGCGGAGCCCCCCTGGCGCCCCCGGCCCGGCCGTGGTGAACCTCCGCGCCATGTCGATCACGGAGGGCGGCCCCGGGCCGCACGCGCTGCGACGCACGGGCCCACTCTTCCTGCTGGCGGAGTTCTTCGCGGTGGCGGGGGCCTTCGTGGCGCTGAGCGTGGCCGCGGGCGACCCGGCGACGGACTGCGGGTGGTGCGAGACCAACGCCTTCGACGCCGCCGTGCGCCGGCTGCTGGTGATGCGCGACCCGCACCACGCCGCCCTCGGCAGCCACGCGCTCTCGATGCTCGCGGCCCCGGCGTTGGCCTTCGGGGCGGTGATCGTCCCGGCGCTGGTCGCCCGGCGCGGCCGCCACGGCCTCCAGGACAGCGCCATCATCCTCAACGCCTTCCTCCTGGTGACGGGCCTCGCGGACGGCGCGAAGAAGCTCACCGACCGGCAGCGGCCCGGGGTGTTCCACGGGCGCGTGGGCGAGATCGAGGCCAGCGCCGCGCCGCTGGAGCACTTCATGTCGTTCTTCTCCGGGGACACCGCCTGGGCGTTCGTGTTCGGCGCCGCGGCCGCCACCCTGGCGCACCTCCGCGGGTACCCGGGCGCCCGCCGCGTGGCCCTCGCGGGCGCCGCCCTCGGCGCCGGCACCGCCCTCCTGCGCGTCGCCGCCGACATGCACTGGGCCACCGACGTGCTGGCCGGCGCCGCGGTCGGCACCGCCGTGGGCGTCGCGATCCCGTGGCTCCTGCACCCGCGCGCACCGCACCCCCGGGCGCCGGGCGGGAACCCCTGAGCGCCGGCCGGGAGCGCGGGTATCCCCAGACCCCCCGTGCGGCCCTACGCGCTGCCCTGCCCTCGTGACCCTCGTCGGACTGTTCCTGCTCGTCGGATGGGTGTGGGCCCGCGACGAGGAGCGCCGCGGCGTCGACGCGCTCGACGCGGGGGGGGCGACCCGAACGAGCGCGGGTCGGGCGTGGGGCGGACCCCCTCGCGGAGGGGGTGCTTCCAGCGGACGACGGAGGCTCCGATGACGGCGCAGAGCACCGCCATGACCAGGGTGATCCAACGGGTTCAGCGTGACATCACGGTTGCGTCGCCGGAGACGACAACGCCCCGGCCGACGCGCGGCAGTTCGTCCTTCCCCGCCGCGCCCGCGGTCCTCGATTGCGTCGCCGCCGCCTCGCGGTCTACGACCGTGCGGTGGCGCCCGGCATCGACCTCCAGCTGCTGGGCCTGCGCGCGGCGTCCCTGCCCCTCACCCTCATCGTGCTGATGGTGCTCGCCGTCCCGGTCGCGCTGCCCTCCGCGGCGGTCGAGCTCGGGCGCCTCCCGACCTGCCGCCGCCGCGACGCCCTCTTCGCCGCCGCCCTCTTCGCCGTCGCGCTCGCGCTGCGCACGGCGCTCGGCTCGCACGCGCTCATCCACGAGAACCACCACGGGTACCGCTACCTCGCGTGGTCGTCGGCCCTCAACGTGCTCGCCGACGCGCACGGCGTCCCGTCGGCGCACCTCGTCCTCGTCCGCCTGGCCGGTGGGGGCGACTCCGGGGCCTTCGCCCTCGGTGCCGTGCTCTCCGCCGTCGCCGCGGTCGCGCTCGCGGCCTACACCGCGCAGGTCACCCGGTCGCGCCTCGCGGGCGCCGCCGCCGGCGCGCTGCTCGCGCTGCAACCCCTCGCCATCGCCCTCGCGACCACCGAGGAGTTCATGGTCTCCGCGTCGGCGCTGTGCCTCGCGGGCGTCGCGCTGCTCCATGTCGGCGCCGCGCGCGGCCTCCGGGCGACCACGGCCCTGGGCGTCCTGTGCCTCTCGCTCGCCGCGTGCGCGCGGGAGATCACGCTGCCCCTCGCCGCGCTCGCGGTGCCCGCGATGCTCTCCGCGCGCCGCCCCGACGGCACCACCCCGTGGCGCGCGACCGCGGCGGTGGTCGCGGCCATGACGGCGCTGCTGCTCCCGCAGGCGGCGCGGGTGGTGGCCGCGTGGCGCGCGCTGCCGTCGACGCCCGGCTACATGGGCGCGCCCAACCTGCCGTGGTCGGATGGGCTGCACCGCAACGCGGCGTGGGTGGGCTGGATGGAGCCGTACATCCCGCGCGCCGAGGGCTGGGCCATGGTGCTCGCGCTCGCGGCGCTCGTCGCGTGGAGCCTCCGCACGAAGGACGCCCGCCTCGCGCTCGGCGCCGCGGTGGTGCCGCTGATCGCGCTCGCGCAGGGCGGCCTCGTGCGCACCGGGTGGTTTCCCACCGGGCTGCGCCACCAGCTGTTGTCCATGGCGATGCTGCTCATTCCGGTCGGGTGGGCCGTCGCCGCGGGGGCCGCGCGCCTCCCGCCGACGTGGCGTCGCGGCGCGCTCGCGGCCGTCGTCGCGCTCGCGGCCGTCGCGCTCTGGCGCCGACCCGCGGGCTACCGCATCGACGCCCCGCACACGCGCGAGTACCGCTTCTTCCACGACGCCCTCGCGACGCTCCCGGCCGACGGCTCCGTGGTGGAATTCTCCGACGAGCCGCTGCCCCACGTCGGCGCGGGCTGGGTGCGCGCGCAGCGCCCGCGGTGGGGCGCCGTCGACGCCGCCGCGCTCTCTCGGGAGCCTCCCCCGGGGCCGCTGTTTCTGCTGCTCGACCGCGTCTGCTTCGTCGACCCCGCCCGCTTCGAAGGCACCGCCCGTCCCGGCTCGGTCGTTCCCCGCGCCACGCCCTTCGGTCGCATGCTCCCGGAGTGCGCCGACGCCCTCGCCGCGCTCCCGTGGCGCACCGTCGCGATGCGCTCCATCTACCGCGCGACGCCCCGCTCCTACGACATCCCGAGCACCGACCCCGTCGCGCACCTCGCCATCCTCCGGTGGGACCACCCGTGACGCGCCTCGCCCTGCTGCTGTGCCTCGCGCTCACGGCGTGTCGACCGACCCCCGAGGCGTGCGTCGACTGCGTGCTCCCGCCCGGTCAGGAGCCCGCCGTGGTGGCGATGCTCGGCGGCCGCGACACCCTCGGCGACGGGTGCCGGCTCGACCGCGCACGCATCGAGGGGGCCGTCGTGCGGGCGTTCTACCGGTGCGCCGCGGGGGAGGTCGCGCTCGCGCTGCACCACGTCGGTCGGGCGCCCCGCGGGGCTTCGCGCGCCGGGGAATTCGCGCTGTCGACGGACGACCCGCGGGCGCGCCCGACGGGTCTCTTCGACGCGCTGCGGGCGCGGGTGCAGACGCGCGGAGCGACGGTGCGCTGGGCCTCCGCGCGGCGCGACCGCGAGCACCACACGGTGGTGTCGGCGCGCGGGGCGTGGCTGCTCGCGCTGGCGCTCGGGGTGGCGATCGCCGCGCGGTCCGCGGTCGGTCGTCGCGGGGCTGCTACTCCTCGTCGGTCGGTACCTCGAGGGTCTCGTCGAGGGTGACCGCGCGGTTGACCGTGACGCGCAGCCGGGCCTCGCGGCGGGTCAGCGGCAGGCGCACGCCGGCGGTGTTAGGGGGATGAGTCGTCCAACGCGGCACCCTCGCTGGCGCAGATCCGCTCGGGTTTACGGAGCATCCAGTGTACGAAGCACGCGCTCCCGCGAGCATTGGCGGGGGCTCCCGGGACGCCAGCCTGGCGCTCCGACGACACCCTCGAGGGCCTCGTCGGCGGCGGGATTCCGGCCGCGGGCATGATCGCCGCGACGGAGACGCTGGTCATCGGGTCCTACCTGATGAGGCTCGTGCGGCGGCTGATCCTGTCGATCACCGACCTCGACCCTGACGACGATGGCAACTGCCGGTCGTTCTCGGCGGCGGTGGCCTTCGACGGGCGCGCCGCGTTCACAGACTCTGTGAACGCACTCACAGACTCTGTGACCGTCCGACCTGACCTCGACCGCTCGGGACGGCGCTCGTGCTGTCGCGGGAGGCGCGTCCCGCGTAGAGTCCCGCGCGATGAGAACCGTGGGGATGGGGACCCTGCTCGCGCGCCTGGTCGCGCTGGCGCTGCCGCTCGCCGGATGCTGCGAGACGACGCACCACACCGCGTACGTCGACGCCGACGGTGGCACCGTCGCCAGCCCTGCGAGCGACGACGCCGGCGTCGGTGACGCCGCGACGACGGGGCCGCTCAACTGCCAGACGCTCTGCCTCCAGCCCATCATCGGCCGGTGCCTCGGCTGGGAGATCGAGTCCTGCGAGCGGGCCGATCCGTCGGGCGCCACGATCACCTGCCGTTACGTCGACACGCAGTGCCCCGACATGCTCCCGCTTCCCAGGACGACCTGCGGTCGGCGCACCGACGGCGTCGCGCCCGCGAGCGCGGTCGGTGACGATGCGACCGGTCGCGCGATCGCGCAGATGGCGGCGCTCGAGGCGGCGTCGATCCCGGCATTTGCCCGGCTCGGGCGGGAGCTCGCCGCGCACGGTGCGCCCGCGTCGCTGCGACGTTCGGTCGAGCGCGCGCGACGCGACGAGGTGCGCCACGCGGCGACGATGCGCGGCCTCGCGCGAGCGCACGGCGCGGCCGTGGGGAGGGTGACGGGCCGCGCCGCCGGCGGGGTGCGGCCGCTCGCGACGCTGGCGATCGAGAACGCCGTCGAGGGGTGCGTGCGCGAGACCTGGGGCGCGGCGGTGGCGAGGTTTCAGGCCGAGCGCGCGGTCGACCCGGCGCTGCGTCGGGCGATGGCGACGATCGCGCGCGACGAGGCGCGGCACGCGGCGCTCGCGTGGCGGGTGCACGTGTGGGCGCAGACGAAGCTCGACGCGACGGCGCGGGCGGCCTGCGCGCGGGCGCTGCGCGAGGAGGTGAGCGCGTTGCGGCGCGAGCTCGATGGGTGCTTCGACGACGCGACGGCGCGGGCGCTCGGCGTACCGACGGGCGCGGCGGCGCGGGCGCTGGCGGGCGCGATCGACGGCGCCCTGTGGGGCCGGGCGTGAGCGCGCGGCGCGCGGCGGCGCTGTCGCTGTCGACGGTGCTGATGGGCGCGGCGGGGGCGCAGGCTGATCCGCGCTTCACGGTGACGTGGCACCCGCTCGCGGCGCTCTCGTACGGCTGGCAGTTCGAGTTCGAGGCCGCGCCCTCGCGCTGGATCTCCGTGCACGCGACGCCGACCACGGTGTTCACCGTCGACGATGGGGTCCCTCGCCCGCTGGGCTTCGCGATGGATGTCGGCGTGCGGGCGTTTCCGTTCGCGCGCGCCCCGTCGGGCTTCCTGCTCGGCGCGCACGTCGGCGCCGCCACCTGGAACGTCGCGGGCCTCACGCCCACCGCGGACGGCCTCGCGCTGCGCGGCGGCGTCACGGTCGGGTACACCTTCGTGTTCGCGCGACGTTTCGTGCTCTCGGTGGGCGGCGGCGGGGAGTACGTGCGCTTCACGTCGTCCCGGCAGCGGGCCGAGAGCGACGGGTGGGTGTGGCCCTTCGTGCGCCTGGCCGCGGGCGTGGCGTTCTGATCGGCGCGGGCGGCGCCAGCGCAGGGCCCCGTCAGCGGCGCGCCCGGGGCCGTACCCGTCGTCGTCGCATCGCCCACAGCGCCGCGCTCGCCACCAGCGCGACACCCGCGCCGATCAGAACGCCTCGTCGCACGCGTCGACGCATCCGCCCGCGCGGCACTGCTGACCGAAGGGGCACGTCACACCCTCGCAGAGGCCCACGCAGGCGCCCGCACGGCAGCGTTGTCCGGTCGGGCACGCGACCGACTCGCACGCGTCGTCGACGCACGTCTCGCGCGCGGAGCACACGCGCCCGGCAGGGCAATCACGGCCGGTCGGACAGCGGGCCGCGCACCGCCCTCGATCGCAGACCTCGCCCTCGCCGCAGAGGGCTGCGCTGTCGTCGACGCGCCCGTCGCAGTCGTTGTCGAGGCCGTTGCAGCGCGCGGCCTGCGGTCGCCGCAGCGGTTGGCAGTACGTGTCGAAGCTCCCGCGGCAGAGCGTGACCCCGTCGGCGCAGACGCCCGCCCGACCGGGGACCACGCACGGCGTCCCCGCGCCGACGCACCCACCGTAGTCGGAGACGCCGACGATGGAAAAGCGATGGAGCCCGGCCTCGCCGCCGGGGACGTTCGAGGTCTGGCAGAGCTCGCCGATGGCCGCGGTGCGCGAGGTCGGGAGCGCGTAGAAGTTTCGTCGGTTGCCCGCGTCGAAGCCGACCTGGGCGTGGGCGCCGTCGGCCCCGGCGGTCCATTCGCAGCGGTGGTAGCGAAACTCGAGGTCGACGCGGTCGACGTTGGGGCAACGGAACGACGTCGTCACGATGAGCTGGAAGTCGTCGCGCGCGCCGTCGCGGTCGGCGCTGCGTCGCACGTCGTGCCAGGTCACGACCAACCGCCCGGGCTCGAGGTGGAAGCAGACCGCGTTGCCGCCCGGGCCGGCCCCGCCGCGCGTGTCGACATCCGCCCACCAGGGCGCGATCATCGGCCGTCCAGCGACCGGAAAGACGGCGGGCGTCGGGTCGACGAGGGGCGCGGCGAAGGTGATGTTGCCGTTGGTGTTGACGAAGAAGTGATCGACCCGCGCCTCGAACAGAGACAGCCCCTCGGGGAAGGCCGCGCGGAGGTCGATGGCCACCGGCGTCGCGCGCGCATCGGGGTGCGGACCGGCATAGGAGCCGTCGTCGCTCGGATGCACGCAGTGCTCGGCGAGACCGTACCCGTCGGGTCCGCCGAAGCCGCGCAGCAGCGGGATCGCGCCGACCGGGGAGATCCGCAGCGCGAGGGAGGCCGCGACGAGCAGTGGGGTCGGGCGCATGGGTGAGCGCGCACCGTCGCACGAGCGCGAGCGGGTCGAAAGCGAACGCCGGGCGTCGTCACCTCCCCTCTCCCGCGCTGGGCCCCCGCGTTGCAGCTGCGATGACCATGCGACGTCTCTCTCGCGGCTGCGCGATCGTGCTGCTGGCCGGATGCCTCGACCGCGAGCCCATCGAGGCGCCGTCCTGCGTGCACGCCGACGTGCAGCTGCATCTCGCGAACAACGGCCCCAACCGGCTCGACCTCCTTCTCGTGCTCGATGACTCCGCGCCGATGGGTCCCCGCGCGGCGGCACTCTCCCGCGCGCTCGCCGGCGTGGCCGAGGCCGTCGTTCACCCGGTCGGCGCGGAGGCCCTCGCGAGCGCCCACGTCGCGGTCGTCTCCGCCGACCTCGGAACCCACGGCACCGCCGTCGCGGGCTGCACCGACGCGGGCGACGACGGCGCGTTCAGCCCGCGGGCGTGCCCCGCCGCGCGGGTTCCGCTGCCGGCCTTCCTGCGCTTCGGCACCGACGAAGACGACTCTCCGCAGGGCCTCGCGGACTTCGCGTGCGCGACCGACCTCGGCGCCGAGGGCTGCGCCGTGCAGCAGCCGCTGGAGGCCGCGTGGCGCGCGCTGACCGTTCACGCCGCCCAGCCCGGCGCCGACCCGGCCGCGGGCTTCCGGCGACCCGACGCGTGGCTCGCCATCGTGGTCATCTCTCCGCAGGACGACGCCTCGGTGCGCGACTGTCGCCGCGCCGACCCCGGCGCGCCGTGCGACGACGCGACCGACGTCTTCGACCCGGCGAGCTCGCGCTGGGCCGAGGCCTCCCTCCGCGACCGCCTGACCCGCTACGCCGACGGATCACCGCAGGACCCCACCTGGTCGCTCGATCGGTACATCGAGCGCAGCCACCCCGACCGGGGATTCACCGGACTCCATCCCTTCCACCCGGAGCGAGTCGTCTTCGCGGTCGCGACCTCCGTTCCGCTCGACCCGCCGACCACGCCGTGGGGCACCGTCGACTGGGACGCGCTGCTCGCCACCGCGACGGTCGAGCGCCCGCTCCCACGACGGCTCATCGAGACGGCGCGCCGCTTCGCCGAGACGTACAACACGGGCTTCCTCCTCTCGATCGAGCGCGACGACTACGCGCCGCTGGTGCGCCCGCTGCTCGATCGACTGCTCGCGACGCCATGGGGGCGATGCCTCCCGCTGGTTCTTCCGACCCAGGCATCACCGACGTGCTGCGATCCCATGGGGCGACCGCTGGGCTGCGTAGAGCCACCGTCGTGTCGCGATCCGACCGCGACGACGGTGCGCTGCGACGTGACCGAGCTGCTGAGCGCGACGACCGACCCGGCCGAGTGGTGCACGGCCGCGCACGGGCGACGGCGCGTGGCCGACCGCGAGGGGCACGCCGCGTGTCGCATCGACCAGATCCCCGTGCCGGCCGGAACCTCCCCGCCGCGCGGCGCGCACGGGTTCTATTCGGACACCGTCCGCGACGCGCAGACGCAGTGTGCGCAGCGCATCTCGTATACCCGCGGCGATGGCTTGCGGCCGCGCAGCCAGGCGGTCCTCGACTGCGTTCGCGCCACGCCCGACGGCTGTTGACGGCGCCTACCGGCGTTGGCGATCGGTCGCCGCGCCGGCCACCGCGGTTGCCTGCGTCGTCACGCCCCGGCGGGCGGCTGCGCCGACCCCCACTCCGAAGCTCAGGCCCTCAAAGGGGGCCCTTGCCCGCGCATGGGGCACTGTGGCTCCCTCGCGCCCGTCATGGTGGTCCCTTCGAAGGCCCGCGGGCGGCGACGCCCCCTCCTCGCGCTGCTGTTGGCGGCGCTGTCGGGGTGTTCCAACCAGCAGCAGGTGGTGCTCGACGAGGAGCGCGTGGCGAGGCGCGTGGTGGCGCTGCTGCGACAGCAGGGGCTGGTGGTACGGCGCTCCCCGGACGGCGGGCGCCCCGCGGAAGAAGAAGGCGCCGAGGCCGACGAGGAGCGCGGCGACGGGGAGTCGGCGGAGGCGGGCGACGACGGCGATCCCTCGCGGCCCGAGGAGAGCGATGGCTCGGCGAGGGCGGACGCCGACGCCGCGGCCGATCGGGTGAGGGCGATGGCGCTCGCGGCGCTTCAGCGGGCGCAGGCGAGCGCAGCGGCGGTCCCTGCGGCGCGGCGAGCGGGGAGGGCGAGGCCCGCGCTGCCGACGACCACCAGCACCCCGGCGGTCGCGACCGGAGCGGGTGATTCGCGGCGGGTGTGGGTCCCGGTGGCGGACGCTCCCTCGCTCGGGCCCGCCGACGCGCCCGTCACCGTCGTGGCCTTCCTCGACCCCGAGTGCCCCTTCTGCGCGCGGCTCCTCCCGGCGCTGCTGGCGGCCCGCGAGGCGCATCCCTCGGACCTGCGCCTGGTGGTGCGGCTGCGCCCTCTGGCGCACCACCGCGGCGCCTGGGGGGCCTCGGTGCTGCTCGGGCTCGCGAGGGCGCAGCGGGGCAGCGAGGGGTTCTTCGCGGCGCTGAGCTACCTCTACGCCGACGACAACCAGCGCTCGCTCGACCGCGCCTCGCTCGACCGCCACGCCGCCGCCCTCGGGCTCGATGTGCTGCGCCTCGCCGACGCCCTCGACTCGCCGACCCCGACGGACCTCGACCGCGCCATCGCCAACGACGACGCCATCGGCGAGTCGGTGCCCGTGCTGGGCACGCCCTCGATGCTCATCAACGGAGCCTTCGTCTCCGGCGCCATCCCCCGGGAGCGCATCGAGGAGCACATCGCCCACGAGCTCCGCCGCGCCCGCGCGGCCCTCGCCTCCGGCGCTCGCCGCGCCACCCTCTACGACACCCTCGCGCGCACCGCCGCGCCCGGCCTCGCCAACCCGCAGCCCCGGAACCGTCGCACCCCGTGAGCACCCACTCCCCCCGCCTCCCCATCGGCCCGATCGCGCTGCTCGCGTCCCTCCTGTACGCCGCCGCCGCGCTCTCGCAGCCCGCGCCTCCCGCGCCTCCCGCCGCGACGCCCGCCGCGACGCCCGCCGCGACGCCCGCGCCCGCGGTGACGGTGCTCGCGGCGCCGCCGATCATCACGGCGCCGCTGACCTGCTCCCACGGCGCGCTGCGCTCGCTGGTGATGAGCGACCTCTGGTCGCGCTTGCCCGCGGTGTGCGCTCGGGTGCAGGCCATCGAACCCTTGCGCTTCGAGCCCGCGCCCGGCGTCGATCGGGCCACCCACGCGGGCCTGCTGGCCCTCTGCGCCGAGGGGCGCTCGGCCCGCTTCGTCTGCGGCCTCGACGCATACCGCCGCGACCTGCTGATCGCCCGCTTCGACGCGCACGTCACCGCGGTGACCCAGCGCGCCGAGACCGCGCGCAGGCTCTGCCCCGAGGTGGAGCTCGCCGCGGCCTTCGCGGAGAGCGCGCCGGAACCCGTCCGCGCGGAGGTGCGCGCGGCCCTCACGGACACCGCGGCCTTCTGCAACGTGGTCGACGGCTTCGTCCCGACGGCGGCGCAGCTCGCGCTGGTGCGGCGCGCCCGCGAGGTGGCCGTCGCCGCCCGGGGCCGCAACCTCACCCCCGACGCCTCCGGCGTCACCGCCCTCTGGACCGCCGCGGGACCGCTCCCTGGCGCGCCGCCTCCCATCGGCGGCGCCGACCGCGGCGAGGGCCACGGCGCCCAGAGCGGCAGCGCGGAGTCCTCCGCCGAGAGGGACACCACCACCCTCCCCGGCGCCGCGGGCCTGGTGGAGGTGGCGCTCCGGGGCATCGCCAACCTCCTGGTGTCGCGCGCCCAGGCGGAGGTCGAAGGCTTCATGCTCGACCAGCTCCGGGACATCATCTGCACCGGCGACGCGAGGCCGTGGTTCGAGCACACCTGCGCCTATCTGGTCGCGCCCGACGCTGCCCTGCGCATCACCGCGGGGTCGGCGCTGCGCACCGCCTTCCAGGCCGACGTGGTGGGCTTCCCGAGGCAGGTCGCGAGCCGCACTCCCCGCGAGGGAGAGGCGCGCACGCTCACCGGTCGGCTGTGGTTCCAGCTGCTGGCGGCGGCGACCGAGTCGCGGGTGCTCATCGACCTGGGAGACCGCTTCTCCCAGGTGGGATCGGACTTCACCTGCACCGGCCGGGAGCCCGAGCTCTGCCAGCAGGCGAAGCTGGCCGTCGAGGGCAGCGGGCTCCTCATGGCCTACGCCATGAACCGGGCAGACCTGGAGACCATGTCTCCGACGATGTTCCACGCGATGCTGGAGACGGTGTACGCGCGCTCGCTGAGCGTCGACGCCATGGGCCCGGTGGAGGCGCTGCGCCCCTCGCTCCTCGAGCTCCGCAACACCCTCTCCTTCGCGCAGACCCCACGCCTCAGCAACAACGCCCGCATCCCCCGGGTGGGCGCGCTGCTCACCGCCATGGGGGTGGCCTTCGACCGCGGCGTCGAGGTGGCCTTCTTCGACCGCCGCGGAGGAGAGCGGGTGCGCCTGCACGAGGGCATCCCGGCGATGTACGCCGCCGTGATGCGGGGGGAGCTCACGGAGATCGCCGTGCTCTCCCAGCGGGCGCTGGTGGTGGTGCTGCCCGTCGCGGGGCTCTCTCCGGACGTCACCCGCGGCATGGTGCTGGCCGCGGAGATCGCCCAGGCCCGCACGCCCGAGCAGATCAGGGTGGCGCTGGAGTCGGTGGTGACGCCTCCGGGGGCGTGGAGGCTCAAGCGCCGCCGGCCGATGCTCTCCATCACCGGCCTCGTGGGCGTGGCGGGCGGCGGAGAGGTCATCCTCGCGAGCGGCGTCTCCGGTGGGGCGATGGTGCCGAGCGTGGGGCTGGTCGGGGCGCTGGGGCTCGACGTGAGCTTCCCGGTGCGCTCCTCCACGCTGGGCTTCTACGTGTCGGTCATCGACCTCGGGGCGCTGCTCTCGCTGCCGCTGGGCGACGCCAGCGTGCGCCTCCGCGGCGCCGACGGCGTCGAGCGGTCGGCCACCCTCGACGTGACCAGCCGCATCTCCCCCGAGCAGGTGCTCTCGCCGGGGATCTTCTTCCGCTGGGGCATCGGTCGCTCTCCCTTCGTGTTCGCGGCGGGCGCCTCGATGGTGCCCTTCGGCCGCCACGTGCAGGAGACCCGCGCCGCGGCCAACGGGGCGGAGGCGGCCTTCAGCGCCGACGCCAGCGTCTTCCGGCTGAGCGCGATGCTGGCGGTCGACCTGACGCTGTTCCCGTTCTGAGACGGGGGGCGCTCACTCCAGCGGGCGGCGCTCTCCGTGGTCGTCGACCAGCTCGCGCTCGGGCCAGCGCACCGCCGCGAGCCGGGTGCGCCACGGCGCCGTGCGCCCGATCTCCCGCTCCTTGTAGCGGGCCCCCACGCTGAAGTCGGTGCAGAAGGCGTTGCGGCGCTTGCCGATCCACGCGTTGGGCGCGGCACCCTCGAAGAGGTCGGGCTCGCCCTTGGAGTAGCTGCCGCGCGCGACCGGATCCATCCAGCGCCAGTAGTGGCCGTAGAGCACCGGGGTCTCGTCCTCGTAGTGCTCCCACCACTTCACCCGGTCGGTCATGCGCCAGGTGCCGCCGGCGAAGTACGGCCGCGCCGCGAGCGTCTCCAGCCCGGAGGTGACCACCCGCATCGGGTTGCCCCGCTGCCAGAGCGCGTCGCTGCGCCCCACCGCCTCGAGCAGCGGGAGCACCTCGTCGCGGTCGTTGAGCCTCGCCCCGTAGCGGCCCAGCTCCACGGCCCTCGCGGGCTCCAGGCCCGCCAGCTCGGCCTGCAGCGCCGGCGGACCAGGATCATCCCGGTGGATTCGCTCCGGCGGCCACGACGCGAGCTCGGCCCCGAGGCGCTCGAAGGAGGCGTCGTCCCACACCGCGTGCACCACCCGGAGGTCTTCTCGCGACAGCGCCACCGGAAGCTCCCTGAGGAAGTCGAGCGCCCCCTCGCGCTCGTCGCCCGCCATCCTCCGCGAGGCGGCAAACTCCCCCCTCGCCCGGTCGTGGTCGTCCTCGAAGAACCACCCGTTGCCGTGCTTCGGAACCTCCCTCAGCAGGTTGAGCTCGTGGTTGCCCAGCACGGCCTGCGCCCTGCCTTCCTCGATCATCCGCCGCGCCAGCGCGAGCACCCCGGGGCTGTCGGGGCCGCGGTCGCAGAGGTCCCCCAGCAGCACCAGTCGGCGACCCCTCGGGTGCTCGCCGCGCTCGTCGTAGCCCAGCACCCGCATCAGCGAGAGCAGGGCGTCGAGCTCGCCGTGCACGTCGCCCACGACGTCGATCGGCCCGTCGAAGAGGCGCTGCAGGTAAGGAGTCTTACGGGAGGTCATCGCCGTGGAATCTTCGCTGCTGGAGGTGCTACCACACCGCCGACCCGACGGCGCCCGTCCTCCCCCCCTCGACACTGGACGCGGGCCCCTCGCCGTTTCATAGAGCCCACGTCGGCGTCGCGCGGCTCGTGACGGCGGCACCTGAGATCCCTGTCCCCTGATGACCGCACCGCTCGCTGATGCGCTCGCGCAGCTCGGCCTCTCGGCCCCGGAGTACGCCGTGCTGTGGCATGTGCAGGACACCGTCGTCGCCCGCCGCCCGGTGCTCGCCGAGTGGAGCGCGCGCAACCTCCCCAACGTGCTCCCTTCGACGATCACCCACGACGACTGCGACGCGGCCATCGGGTCGCTCCTCGCCCGGGCTCTGCTGGTCGAGCTCACCGACGACGACGTCGCGCGCGACCTCGCCCGCTGGCGCTCCGAGGCGCACCCGGTGTGCGTCGGCGTCGACCTCCGCCGCGAGCCCGGCGACATCGACCTCACCGAGCTCGGCGCCGAGGCGATGCGGGCCGTCGAGGCGCTGACCGCGACCTCCCCCCGCGCCCCGCTCTCCGGCTACATCGACGAGCACGGCGGGGTCTTCCGCGCCCTCGGCGAGACCGTCGAGAGCTGCTCCCGGGTCGCGCGCGGGCTCATCGCATACCCCCCGCACAACGTCCGAGGCGCCTCGATCATGCCCCCGGAGGTGAGCCCCGCGCAGCCCATCGGCCCGTGGTGGCACTCGCGCTACGAGCGCGTCGAGCGCGGCTACGAGATCGTCATCCGCTTCGCATGCTGACTCCCCCGATGGTTGACAGGTCCCCCGTCGGGGTAGTCAGGTCCGCGCCCCGAATCCCTCCCCTCGGATCTTAGCCCCCGGACGATGAACCCTCCGCCCCGCCCACGGTATGTCCTCATCGACGCGCTGCGAGGCATCGCGGCGTGCGCGGTGATGCTCTACCACTTCACCGGCGGCGACCTGCGACCGGGCCTCGCCAGCCTCTTCGGCGACACGGTGCTGCGCGCCTGGCACCACGGCTGGCTCGGGGTGCAGGTCTTCTTCGTGCTCTCCGGCTTCGTCATCGCCAACACCATCGGCGACCGCACCATCACCCCCGGCGACGCGGCGCGCTTCGCCTTACGCCGCCAGGTAAGACTCGACCCGCCCTACTGGGTCGCCATCGCCTTCGCGGTGCTGGTCCCGTGGATCGTCTCCGCGATGGGCTTCCGCGGCCGCCCCCCGCCGCCGCTGCACGTCATCGGCGGGCACCTGCTCTACCTCCAAGGCATCCTGCGGCTCCCGACGATCCAGCCCATCTTCTGGACCCTCGCCATCGAGGTGCAGTTCTACATGGTCTTCGTGGTGGCGCTGGCGCTCCTGCGCTACGCCCCGAAGGCGGCGATCCCGTGGGTGCTGCTGGCCTCCGCGCTCCCCTCGCTCGACGCGGGGATGCACTGGCGCTTCATCCACGGGTGGTTCATCCCGCACTGGTACCTCTTCGCGCTGGGCGCCTCGACCTACTGGGTCACCAGGCGCCGTCTGCCTCTCGCGCCGCACCTGGCGCTGGCCGCCTGGGTCGCGTGGCAGGGCGTGCACTTCGACCGGCTCGAGCCCCTCGGCGGCGTCGCGACCGCGCTGCTGCTCACCGTGGCGGGCCGCGTCGGCGGCCTCGAGACCTGGCTGCGCGCCCGCTGGCTGCAGTTCGTCGGGCGCGTCTCCTACGGCGTGTACCTGCTGCACCCGCTGGCCGGGGCGCAGGCCCGCTGGCACGTCGGCGTGCACGTCAACGTGCGCAGCGGGCCGGGCGCCCTCGCGGTGCTCGTCTCCGCCATCGCCTTCACCATGGTCCTCGCGTGGGCGCTGCACCGCTGGGTCGAGGCGCCGGCGATGCGGCTCGCCTCGAAGATCCGCTGGTGGCACGGCGACCGCGAGGCCAGGGAGCTCGGCGCGACGCCCTACCGGGCCGCCACCGCGCGCCCGTCGGACGGCTGAGCCCGGGCGGTCACCGCCGCACGCAGCCCGGGTGCCCGCTGAACACCAGCGCGTCGAGCACCCGCTCCGGCGCCACTCCCCGCAGCGGCGCCGACTCCAGGTCCACCACCGTGTCCGCGTCCCACGCCGTCTCCCGGCCTCGCACCGCCGCGTCCCAGCCGCAGGCCAGCGCGCCGTGGGCGCTGCCCTCCACCAGGAGCTGCTCGGCCAGCGTGCGCCCCTCCGCGCCCGCGAAGGTCACCCTGCGCCGCAGCCGCAGCCGCTCGTGCGTCTCGAGCGCGCGCATCTCCTCCACCGGGTCGGTCACCACGTGCGAGTCGATGCCCACGCAGAGCCGCACGCCCGCCTCTCGCAGCGCGGCGATGTCCGCGAGGCCGTCTCCCAGGTCGCGTTCGGTGGTGGGGCACAGGCACGCGAAGGCCCTCGCCTCGCCCAGCAGCCTCGCCTCGTGGGGCTCCAGGTTGGTGGCGTGCACGGCCACGAAGCGCTCGTTGAGCACCCCCGCCTCGGAGAGCAGCTCCACCGGGCGGCGGCCGTGCTCGGCCAGGCACGACTCCACCTCGCCGATCACCTCCGCCACGTGCATGTGGAAGGGCAGCGCATACCTCGTCGCGTATTCGTCGAGCGGGCCGAGCCACTCTCGCGGCACCGCCCGCACCGAGTGCGGCGCCACGCCGACCCTCACCCGCGCGTCGGCGCCCCAGCGTGAGCGCAGCGCGTCGAGGTCGCGCAGCACGTCGTCGACGTCGCCGTCGCAGAAGCGCCGCTGGGCACCCTCCGGCGGGCGCCCGTGCGACGAGCGGGCGTAGGCCACCCGGAGCAGGGTCACCCGCAGGCCCTCCGCGAGGGCGGCCTCGATCACCACGTCGGAGAGCAGCGTGCGCTGCGCGTACGCCCCGCCGCCCCGCGGGTGGTGCACGTAATGGAACTCCCCCACGCACCGCACCCCCGAGCGGTAGAGCGCCCGGAAGGCGTCGCGCGACACCGCCGCGAGGGACTCCGGGGTGAGCGAGTCGGCCAGCGAGAACATCGCCTCTCGCCACGACCAGAAGGTGCCCGACGCGTCGGGGGCGCGCTGGGTGTGGCCGCGCAGGCCGTACTGGAAGGCGTGGGAGTGGGCGCTCACCCAGCCGGGGAGCACGAGGGAGGTGCCGTCGATGGCGCGCAGCGGTCTCACGCGGCGACGCTATCACGGCCCGTTTTCCACGGAGCGAGCGCCTTCGCGGCGCCCCGACGAAGGGGCGCGCGAGGCGGGAGGGGTCTAGCGATGGGAGGGGAGGAGAGGCGGAATCAGGAGGAGGACCTGGCGTCGGCGACCACGTTCACCTTGAAGGTCGCGGAGACCTCCGGGGCGAGCTTGGCGGTGACCGCGTAGGTGCCGGTCGAGCGGATGTTGTCCACCGACAGCTTCTTGCGGTCGATGTCGTAGCCCTTGGCCTTGAGGGCCGCCTCGATGTCCTTGTGGGTCACCGAGCCGTAGAGCTTGCCTTCGCCGCCGACGGTGCGGGCGATGGTCAGCTCGAGCGTGCCGAGCTTCGTCGCGAGCGCCGCGGCGTCCGAGCGGATCTTCGCGGCCTTCTCGCCGGCGACCTTCTTGTTGTGCTCGAAGCGAGCGACGTTGCCCTCGCTCGCGGAGAGCGCGAAGCCCTCCGGGAGGAGGTAGTTGCGCGCGTAGCCGGAGGCCACCTTCACGACCTCGCCGCCCTTGCCGAGCTTGGCGACGTCGCGCTGCAGAATCACATGAACAGTCTTGCTCACGGTAGACCTCTCACTTACCCGACGTCGTAAACGGCAGCAGGGCGATCATGCGGCCGCGCTTGATCGCGCCGATGAGCATCCGCTGGTGAAGCGCGCACGTCCCGGAGATGCGGCGCGGGACGACCTTGCCGCGGTCGCTGAGGAAGTAACGCAGGAGCCCGGCGTCCTTGTAGTCGATGCCCTCGACCTTCTCGACGCAGAACTTGCAGACGCGCTTGCGCCCGCCGCGACGACGGGCCGCGATGTTCTCGGCCGCGATCTCGGCCGCGCCGCCCTCGCTGTAGCCGCCGCGATCGTCGAAGGGATCCATCCCACCACCTGAAAAGCGTGCCATGGTCTTTGTTCCTTTCAGGCCTCGGCCGCGGGGGGAGCCCCGGCGCCGTCATCGGAGTCCTTGGGTGCCTCGGCCGCCGCGGGGGCAGCCTGCTCGCGGTCACGATCGCGGTCGCGATCGCGGTCACGGTCGCGGTCGCGGTCACGGCGGGGCTCGTCGGCCAGGCCGAGCTGGGCCTCGTAGCTCTCGTCGCGCTCGTCGTCCTCGGCGGACAGCTCGATGCGACGGACCTTGACCTCCTCGGGGTCGACGGTGACCGACGTGACGTCGACGTCCTTGGCCAGCACCACGGTCATGTGGCGGATGACGGTGTCGAGCATGCGCAGGTTGCGCTCGAGCTCCGCCACGGTGCCGCCGGCGCCGAGGTAGCGCATGTAGACGTAGACGCCCTTGCGCTGCTTCGCGATCGGGTAGGCGAGGCGACGCTTGCCCCAGCTCTCGATCTTGGTGAGCTTCGCGCCGGTGCTCTCGAGGGACGAGATCGCGCGGGAGATGACCTTCTCCGACGCCTCGCCATCGATGTCCGGCCGAAGGATGAACACGGTCTCGTAATCCGAGGCCCGCGTGCTCCGTGCTTCCGTTGCCATAGATGTGTTGTCCTCCTGGACCTTCACGTTGGCCCCCGCGTCTTGCGCGGGAGCGAGGACCGACCGGACGTTCAACAGCGAACGTCGGTTGGGGGCGCGGTGACTATCACGCCTTCGGGCCCGGAGGAAGGCCCTCCCCCGGGAAGTCTTCCCGCACCGATGCCATCTTGACCCCGGCGGCGCAGCGCGCGAAGTGTGCGCCGCCATGACCAAAGCCCTCGATGCCAAGCTGACCACCGTGTTCGCCGCCGACCGCGCCCTGCGCGCCGCGGAGATGGAATTCCTCGACGGCAGCGGCCCGGCGCACCTCGCCGCCATCGGCCGCGCCATCGACCACGCGCTCACCCTCGACGACGACGAGGACTCCGCCATCCGCCTGATGCGCGCGGCCGACCTGCTGGGCGAGTTCACCGGCCCCGAGGTCCCCGTGCTGCTGCTCCGGCTGCTCGACCACGACGAGCCCGCCGTGCGCGACGCCGCCGGCACCACCCTGCTCGACCTCGGGTACTCCCGCTACGCCGAGGTGGCCCGCGCCATCGAGAAGCTCATCGACGACGGCAAGGCCCTCACGGCCCTCAAGGAGGTGCCCTTCGTGCTGGCCGAGATCGGCGAGCCGGGCGGCGTGAAGCTCTGCCTGCGGCTCATCAAGCACGCCGACGCGGGCGTCACCGCGGCCGCCGTCGAGGCCCTCGCCATGCTGGGCGACCCGTCGGTCATCAAGGACCTCGAGAAGCTCCGCAGCGACAAGCGCGTGGTCGACGTCGACGCCGGCGACGACGAGGGAGCTCCCTCCGAGGGCGGCGGCGGCCCGACCGTGGGCGACCTCGTCAACGAGGCGCTCGAGCACCTCCGCTCGCTCAAGGGCTGATGACTCAACCGGCCCCCTCTCTGCGCTGCCGCGCGCCCTCACCCCCGCGGGGCGGGGGCAAGGGCTCAGGGGTGCTGACAGGTTCGCGCTTGCGTTGCCAGCGTCGGAGCCCTTGCCCCCGCCCCGCGGGGGTGAGGGCGCGCGGCAGCGCAGAGAGGGGGCCGACGGCGCCTCGCGCTCCAGACCTCCCCACCTTCCAATGACCATCAACCCCCACGACGCGGCGATCGAGCAGGCCCTGGCCTACGACGCCGCGTTCGTCCCCCGCTTCGCCCAGCGCTTCGGCGAGCGCCTCCTGCTCGCCCTCGACCTCCCTCCCCGCGCCAACGTGCTCGACCTCGTGTGCCGCACCGGGTACCCCGCGGTGCAGGTGCTCGACCGGGTGCGCGACGGCCGGGTCATCGCCCTCGACCAGGACGGCCGCTTCCTCGAGCTCGCCCGCGCCCGCGCCGGCACCGACCTCGGCCGACGGATCTTCTTCAAGCAGGGCTCGCCCACCTCGCTGGGCTTCTCCGACGAGATCTTCACCAACGTCATCGGCAACCTCATCGACCGGGTGACCACCGACCGCGGCGCGGTGCTCGCCGAGAGCGCCCGGGTGCTGCGCCCGGGGGGGCAGCTCGCCCTCACGCTCCCGCTGCGAGGGAGCTTCCTGGAGGTCATCGACCTGCTGCGGGAGATCGCCCTGCGCCACGACCTGGGGCGCCTCGCCGAGCGCGTGGAGCAGTACGTCCAGACCATGCCCACGGTGGAGTCGCTGCGGGTGGAGTTCGAGGCCCACGGCTTCGAGCGGGTGTCCGTCGACGCCTGGGAGTTCTCTCTCGACTACGCCTCCTCGGGCGACCTGCTGGGCGACCCCCTGGTGCAGGCCGCGGCGCTCTCCGAGTGGCGCGCCTGCGCCGAGGCGACGGAGCACGCCGACGAGGTGATGGCCGAGCTACGGCGGTGCATCGACACCTATTTCGAGGGCCGGCGCTTCATGCTGAGCGTGGTGGGCGGCTGCGTCGTCGGGCAGCGCGGCGACGAGCGCGTCGAGTAGGCTTTTTCGCATGTGCATCGCGTACTACGCGGCCCATAGTGGGATTGTCAGAAGGGCGGGACTGACCTATGAGCGCACCCGTGCAGACCACCGTTGAAGAGACGCCCGTGATCGATGGGAGCCCGCTCGCCGGGCCGTACATCGGTGACATCAACGCGACGCACCGCTTCGTCCATCCGAGGATGTTCCGGAGCGACTTCGTGGAGTTCTTCTCCAAGGTCCACCCGGCGGTGCCGGGCTTCATGTTCGCGCCGGTGGTCGCGTACTTCGTCTGGCGCAGCGCCGCCCTCGCGGGCGCCCCGCGCATGGTCGGCACCCTCCTCGGCGGCTTCCTCTTCTGGACCCTGATGGAGTACGTGCTCCATCGATTCTATTTCCACCTCGCGCCCACCACCAACCTGCGCAAGTGGCTCTACTTCTACTCCCACGGCATCCACCATCAGTACCCCGATGACTACTATCGGCTGCTGATGCCGCCGGTCCTGAGCGTCGGCGCGGCCTCCCTCTTCTACGGCCTCTTCGCGCTGCTGCTCCCCGCGACGGTGGTGCCGGGAATCTTCGCGGGCCTGCTGCTGGGCTACCTCTATTACGACTACGTGCACTTCGCGACGCACCACGTGAAGCCCCCGCGCGCCGCGTGGCTGAGCCCCATCGCCAACCTGATGAAGGAGCAGCGCCGCCGCCACATGAAGCACCACTTCCAGGACCACACCAAGGGCTTCGGCGTCTCCATGCCCCTGTGGGACCGGGTGTTCGGCACGCTCGAAGATCGCTGACCCGAGCGCCTTGGGTCGCCCCCCCGCTCTCATGTAGAGAGGAGGGATGAAGACCCGCGCAGCAGTGGCCTACGGGCCCGGTCAGCCCCTGGTGATCGAACAGGTCGAGCTCGAAGGCCCCCGCGCCGGAGAGGTGCTCGTCGAGATGAAGGCCACGGGGGTGTGCCACACCGACGAGTTCACCCGCTCCGGAGCCGACCCGGAGGGCTTGTTCCCGGTGATCCTCGGGCACGAGGGTGCCGGCGTGGTGCTGGAGGTCGGGGCGGGGGTCACCTCGCTCAAGCCCGGCGACCACGTGATCCCGCTCTACACCCCCGAGTGCCGGGGCTGTAAGTCGTGCCTCAGCCGCAAGACCAACCTCTGCACCGCCATCCGCGCCACGCAGGGCAAGGGGCTCATGCCCGACGGCACCAGCCGCTTCCGCATCGGCAACACCCCGATCCATCACTACATGGGCTGCTCGACCTTCGCGCAGCACTCGGTGCTCCCGGAGATCGCGCTCGCCAAGGTTCGCCCCGACGCGCCCTTCGACAAGATCTGCTACATCGGCTGCGGCGTGACCACGGGCATCGGCGCGGTGATCTACACCGCGAAGGTAGAGCCCGGCGCCAACGTGGTGGTCTTCGGCCTCGGGGGCATCGGGCTCAACGTGATCCAGGGCGCTCGCATGGCGGGCGCCGACAAGATCATCGGGGTGGACATCAACCCCGCGCGAGAGCACATGGCGCGGCGCTTCGGGCTCACGCACTTCGTCAACCCGACGGAGGTCGAGGGCGACCTCGTGGCCTACCTGGTGGAGCTCACCGGCGGCGGCGCGGACTACAGCTTCGAGTGCGTGGGCAGCACGAAGCTGATGCGCCAGGCGCTGGAGTGCTGCCACCGAGGCTGGGGCGAGAGCATCATCATCGGCGTGGCGGGGGCGGGGCAGGAGATCTCCACGCGGCCCTTCCAGCTGGTGACCGGGCGCGTCTGGAGGGGCTCTGCCTTCGGAGGGGCGCGAGGCCGCACCGACGTGCCGCGCATCGTCGACTGGTACATGGAGCACAAGATCGAGATCGACCCGCTCATCACGCACAAGCTCCCGCTGGAGCGCATCAACGAGGCCTTCGACCTGATGCACTCGGGCGAGTCGATTCGCACCGTGGTGGAGTTCTGATGAGCGCCGGGTACACCGTTCGGGGCGAGCACCGATGCTACGGCGGCGTGCAGGGCTTCTACGAGCACCCGAGCGCCTCGGTGGGAGGTCCGATGCGCTTCGCGGTGTACCTGCCGCCCGCGGCGCTGAAGGGCGAGCGCGTCCCGGCGGTGTACTTCCTCGCGGGTCTCACCTGCACCGAGGAGACCTTCGCGGCCAAGGCGGGGGCGCAGCGCGTGGCGGCGGAGCTGGGCCTCGCGCTGGTGACCTGCGACACGAGCCCGAGGCACGCGCGGCACCCGGGCGACGACGCCTCGTGGGACTTCGGGCAGGGCGCCGGGTTCTACGTCGACGCGACGGAGGCTCCGTGGTCGGAGTCGTACCGGATGTACAGCTACGTGACGCGCGACCTGCGCGCCGTGGTGGGCGATGGCTTCCCCATCGATCGGGAGCGGCGCGGCGTGATGGGGCACTCCATGGGAGGCCACGGCGCGCTGGTGATGGCGCTGCGGGAGGCGAGCGCGTGGCAGAGCGTGTCGGCGCTGGCGCCCATCGTGGGGCCGAGCGCGGTCCCGTGGGGCGAGAAGGCCTTCACGGGCTACCTCGGGAGCAACCGTGAGGCGTGGCGCTCCTACGACGCCGTCGAGCTGGTGAAGCGGGCGTCGGTCTTCCCTGGTGAGGTGCTCATCGACCAGGGGACGACGGACAGGTTCCTGGAGGTGCAGCTTCAGCCCGAGCGCTTCGCGGAGGCCTGCGCGGCGGCCGGGCAGCGGCTGTCACTGCGGATGCGCGACGGCTACGACCACAGCTACTACTTCATCGAGACCTTCATCGAGGAGCACCTGAGGCACCACGCGAAGGCGCTGCTGGGCTGAGCGAGGCGGGCGCTCGCGCTCGCGGGCGCGGGCCCCCATCCCCGCTGCCGCGCGCCCTGCCCCCGCCTCGGGGGCAGGGCTACGACGACTGCCGCATCGGGGTCGTACTGGAAGGCGTCTCGCTTCCAATTCAATGATCAGTCTTCGGTACGCCAAGCCCTGCCCCCGAGGCGGGGGCAGGGCGCGCGGCAGCGGGGATGGGGGCCTGAGCTTCGAGGCTTCACCCAGGATTTCAAGCGCGCTCGAAGGGCCCTCGAAGCCCCCTCACAGGTAGCTGCTGTTGAACCACCACTCGGTGCCCACGCCGAGGAAGTGCTCCACGCTGTTGAAGCCGAAGGGATCATCCGGCGCATACAGTCGGCGCGCCCCGTCGTCGCGCAGGCTCGCCGCGTAGATGATCTGCAGGTGCGGCCGCGTGTAGCTGCCCCGCCCGCCCGGCGTCACGAAGGGCATCGCCGCGAAGCGCAGCACCGAGCCCGCGAGCGCCCCGTTGCCCGTCACCGGGTCGATGGCGTTGTAGGTCACCCGCTGGTAGCTGACCTCGCCCGCGAAGCCCACGTGGTTGCCGAACCACACGATGGGCCTCGCGGCCACCGCGCCCTCGACCAGCGCGTCGCGGGAGAACACCCCCGCGTCGGCGTCGCGGAAGTACCGGAAGTACGCGCCCACCATCAGCGCGAAGGGGCCGCGCTCCCAGTTGGCCGAGAGCGCCAGGCGGAAGTCCAGCGCGCGGGCCGAGGTGCGAGCGCTCGCCAGCGTCACCGGGACGTCGAGGTCGCCGTAGGCCCCGAGGCCCTGCGCGTAGCGCACGAACACGTTGACGAAGGACGGGCCCCGGTAGAGCCCCGCCTGCGCGCCCATCACCCAGCCGGAGTCGCTCGGGAGCTCGACCCGTGAGCCCGCGTCGTTGAGCTGCCGCACGCCCGCCGCCATCGCGTGGTACTCGCCGTAGACCGAGAGCTTCAGGCCCTCGCGCGCGGTGCGACCCACCGAGTACCAGGTGGCCTTGGCCGAGGCGAGCACCCGGGGACGGTCGAGCAGGAAGGCCGTCTGCGGGCCGAAGCCCTCGCGGGGCGCGACGCTGATCGTCTGGAGCTGGTAGGGATCGTCCAGGCGGTTCATGCCGACGGCGGCCTGCAGCACCACGTGCTCGCCGGCGTGGTAGCGGGCGCCGCCGCCGACCATGTTGAGGTTGTCCATCGGCCAGAAGTTGAGCAGGTAGACGTCGTCGCCGCGGTACATCCGGGAGCCCACCCAGAGCGTGAGGTCGTCGCTGCCGATGCCCGTCTCCTCCAGGTAGAGGTTGCGCACCGCGAAGGCCCCGCCGAAGCGGCCGGTGAAGTGGAAGAGGTCCTCGTTCATGGCGAGGGTGGTCACCGCGCGCCAGCGCGCCGAGCCGAAGCGGGCGTCGTAGTTGAACTGAAGCTCCGCGTAGGGAGGCGCCTGCAAGCGCGGACCGAAGGCCACGATGTTGGTCGAGCGCCCGGTGCGCCCCCGCAGGTCGCTCGCCACCCCGACGCGGCCGTAGGACCCGAAGGAGAAGCCCGTCGGCGAGGCGGCCGTGGTCTCCCTCGCCGCGACGATGGCGGGCGATGGGACGGGAGCGCTCGGAGGCAGCGGCTGCGCGCCGGAGGTCGAGGCGAAGAGACCCGCGCCCAGGGCGCACGCGAAGGGGAGCAGCGACGGTCGGTTCACGCGCGGGACGATACTTCCCCCGCGCTCGAAAACCTACGAGGAGAGTAGCGCCCCGATCGAGACCATCGAGCCCTCGACGTTGTCGCCGGAGGCCTCGCGGATCATCCAGAGCGCCACGGCGTCTCGGCTCGCGGCGGCGCTGTCGTCGCCGATGGAGCAGTCGATGCCCACGCTGGAGAGCCGGGCGCTCACGGCCTGGTCGCGGAGCGTCACCACGTCGCCGTGGCCGGAGATGCCGACGCCCGCCCACGCCCTCGCCTCGGCCCGGCAGATGGCCAGCGGCAGCGGCGACGGGAGCGGCGTCCCGGGGCGCCACCGGGGGACGCCCTTGCGGGGCGCCGGGAGCAGCGCCGCGAGCGCGAGGCCGGGCACCCCGGGCAGCGCGATGGCGGGCGGCGCCACCAGCCACGAGGCGGTGACGATCACGCCGTGCATGTCGGCCACCACGATGCTCTCCACCCCCACCGCGGGCAGCGGCTCGGGGGCGTGGACGCTCGGCCGGGCGTGGTAGCGCGGAGGCACCGCGACCTCGTGCGAGCCGTCGGTGCAGGGGATGGGCGAGACCACCGGGGCCGCGCGGGGGGCGAGGTCGTCGGGGGTGAAGGTGCCGGCGGCCACGGGGCCCACGGACTCGAGGATGGCGCGCAGCACCCCGACGCGCTCGAGCACCGCGATGCCCGTGCGATGAAACTGCTCCAGCACCGCAAGGCGCTGCCTGGTCCCGGCGTCGGGGCCCGACTCGCGGATCGCCGCGATGGCCGACTTGGTGATCACCGAGAGCGGCAGCGAGCCGAAGCGGGCGTGCGCCGCCAATACACACTCGAGTAATCCGGGCACCACCGCGCGGGTGGCGTCGTTCGGGGCCTCGACGGACTTCGGTCTCACGGTGCCGATGCCCGGGGCGCGGGCGCGGCCGTCGACGAAGTGCAGCCCCATCCCCGGGCCGCCGAGGAGCACTCCCGCGGCGCCCAGGAGAGACGCCGACGAGGCGCGCGCGGCGCCCGCGAGCAGGCCCGCGAGGGCCATGTCTACGGCAGTGCCCTGGTCGGCGAGGATCGCCTGGGCTGCCGCCTGGGCGACGGTGTCGCGAGCGATGACGGCGTTGCGCATCGTGGGCTCAGCCGTCCTCGTCGAGGTCGTCTTCGTCCTCGCCGTCCTCGTCTTCGTCTTCGTCTTCGTCTTCGTCGAGCTCGTCGCCCTCGTCGCTGGGGCCGAGCAGCTCGCCGACCAGCTTGGCGAAGCCGACGGCCTCTCGCCACGCGGAGCCCGAGTCGAAGACCACGAAGGCCTCGTCGGCCCCGGAGATGCGCTCGGCGAGGGCCTCGAGGCGGCCCATGGTGTAGCGCTGGTCGGTGCCGAGCCCGCGCATGTGGGCGTAGACGATGTTCTCTTCGGGCTCGTTCTGCAGCGGGTCACCCGCGACGACGGCGTTGAAGTCGCTGGCGACGGCGACGGCCTCCTCGCGCTCCCAGAGCCCGGAGGGCTCCCACACCAGGACGGCGCCGAAGCTGCGGGCGCGCTCGAGCACCGGGAGGAAGCGCTTGAGGGCGACGCTGCCCGGGGAGATGGCGATGGGGGTGCGCAGCACCACCACGCGGGCCTTGAGGGCGTTGACCTGGTTGGCGAAGCGGTCGAGCTCGGACTGCAGCTTCACCGGGTCGCGCAGCGGCCAGTCGCGCTCGCCGTAGAGCGAGTCGGGCGCCACGGCGGCGAAGGTGAAGCCCTCGGGCGCGGTGCGCTGCCAGCCCGCGAGGACCTTCGGCGAGGGCACCGGGGGGCGCAGGGTGTACTCCACGAAGCGGAGCTTGGACTGATAACGTTCCCGCTGGACTACGAAGCCCGCGGTGCCGACGCGTACATTGCTCATGAGAAGGGCGCGGAAGCTACTCCACTCCGGCCGTCGGCTCCACCCGCCTTGGGGCCCCCGCCGGACGATTGGTGCCGATTAGAGCGGTGGCCTGACGGGTCGGGTACGCGGCCGTCGGCCCCCTCACCGCGCTGCCGCGCGCCCTCACCCCCGCGGAGCGGGGGCAAGGGCTCTGCGATGGGTTCAGGTGGTGCTCGACTGGCAGGTCGGGGCGGATCCACGGGCCCGATTCATCGTTCCCTCTCAGTCGATCGAGCCCTTGCCCCCGCTCCGCGGGGGTGAGGGCGCGCGGCAG
>Ga0208117_100098_pt1 | contig 66812 bp, 52 predicted proteins | sample LakWasMet26_LOW6_2_FD_183870 | JGI IMG/M metagenome (GOLD analysis project Ga0208117, IMG submission 183870) | Freshwater sediment methanotrophic microbial communities from Lake Washington under simulated oxygen tension - Sediment Metagenome... | ecosystem: Environmental > Aquatic > Freshwater >...
TCGGGCAAATCCTCGACTTTTCCCGCGGCCAGTGCCGACCGGGCCGGCGCGACCTTGTGGGCATTGATCGCCAGCAAGCCGGCCCGCAACTGATACGCGCTGCCCCGCGCGCCATCGTAGGACTGCAAAGCGGATTCGGCCGCCGCCAGATCACCCGCATCCATCAAGGCGGTGACCCGGGCCAGCGTGACGCGCTGCCTCATTTCCTCGGGCACGTTCTTGTCGGCCAGAATTTCGCCATAGATCGTCGCCGCCGTGGCGGGAAAGCCGGATTGCAACGCCTGGTCAGCCCGATTCTCCGCCATGATCCAACGCCCCGGCACCACCTGCTCCGACGCCCGCGGCGAGGTGAGCGGACTCTGGCTGGCCGGCTGGGCCATCAGCCGGCCGGTCAACAGCAGGAGCAAAATCAATAGGGGGCGCGCCAGCTTCATCATCATGAACCGCCAGAATGTGCCGGCGGCCTCACAGTGTGGCAAGCGCCGCGTGATCCAAAAATCCCCTTGCCGTGTAACGGAAAAATTCTCGCACCTTGCTTCTGATCGCCCCACAAGGTTGGTGTTCCGTCAAACCTCCCCTGTTCCTATGAATATCGCAATTATTCTCCTTCTGGTCATCGGCGGCGTCGCCGTACTCTTCGCCTTCTGGGTCATCGGTGCCTACAACGGCCTCGTCACCCTGCGCAACCGTTTCAAGAACGCCTTCGCCCAGATCGACGTGCAACTGAAGCGTCGCTACGACCTCATCCCCAATTTGGTGGAAACCGCCAAGGGCTACCTCAAGCACGAGCGCGAGACCCTCGAGGCCGTGATCGCCGCGCGCAACACCGCCTACGCCGCCTCGAAGGCCGCCGCCGCCAACCCCGCCGACGCCGCCGCCATGAAGGGCCTGCTCGGCGCCGAGTCCGGCCTCGCGGGCGCGATGTCCCGCCTCATGGTCGTCGCGGAGCAATACCCCGACCTCAAGGCCAACCAGAACATGATGCAGCTCACGGAGGAGCTCACCTCCACGGAGAACAAGATCTCCTTCGCCCGTCAGGCCTACAACGATGCGGTCACCTCCTTCAACACCCAGCGCGAGGTCTTCCCGACCAACCTGATCGCCGGCATGTTCAACTTCGCCGAGGCCGCCCTCTTCCAGGTTGAGAACGCCGCCGAGCGCGAGGCGCCCAAGGTCAAGTTTACCTGAGCGACCGGGGTGGTTGGCCCAACCGCCCGGACCGTTGACGGCAACGGCTCCTCCCTGTTCCGCACATGGATTTCTTCGAGGCCCAAGACCGCGCCCGCCGCCGCTCCAAGCGGCTGGTGTTTTTGTTCGGTCTCGCGGTCCTGGGCACCATTGCGACCAGCTACGCCGTCGCCGTCGGCCTGAATTATTGGGCCGCATCAAAACGTTCCTTCAACCACGCCACCTTCAGCTGGTGGGATCCCAAGCTCTTTTACTCCATCGCAGGTATCACGATCATCGTGGTCGGCTTTGCCTCGTTGTTCAAATGGCTCCAGATGCGGCAGGGCGGCGCCGCCGTCGCCGAGATGGTGGGCGGACGGGCCGTCCAGCCGAACACCACCGACCTCAGCGAACGCCGCCTGCTCAACGTCGTGGAGGAAATGGCCATCGCGTCGGGCATTCCCATGCCGGCGGTTTATATTCTCGATCAGGAACCCGGCCTCAACGCCTTCGCTGCGGGGCTCACCACCGCCGACGCCGCTGTCGCCGTCACCCGGGGCACGCTCGACAAGCTGACGCGCGACGAACTGCAGGGCGTCGTCGCCCATGAATTCAGCCACATCCTCAACGGCGACATGCGCCTCAACGTGCGGATCACGGCCATCGTTTTCGGCATCCTCGTCATCGGCCTGATGGGGCGCGGCATCCTCCGCGGCATGATGTACGGACGCGTCCGCGGTGGCAGCGGCAAGGACAAGGGCGGCGGCATCGCGCTCGTGCTCGCCGTCGGCGTTTCCATGATGATCATCGGCTACATCGGCTACTTCTTCGGCCGGATGATCCAGGCCGCCGTGTCGCGCCAACGCGAGTTTCTCGCCGATGCCTCGGCCGTTCAGTTCACCCGCAACCCGCTCGGCATCGGCGGGGCGCTCAAGAAGATCGGTGGCTATGCCCTCGGCGGCACGATGGTCAACAACCACGCGGGTGAGATCGGCCACTTCTTCATCGCCCAGGCTTTCAAATCCAATTTTGGCGGCCTGTGGGCCACCCACCCTCCCCTCGATGAGCGCATCCGCGCGGTGGACCCCACTTGGGACGGGAAGCTCTTCGACCCGCCGGCGGTGGTCGACATCAAGCATGAGTCCTTTGCCACCGCCGGCTTTGGCGGCGGCACCCGGCTCTCGGCCGACGAGACGGCGCGGCGGGTGCAGGCCGCCCAACCTTCGATCCCCCCGCCGATCATCCCAACACGCGTGGCCTTTCAGCCCACGAGAGCGGTGGTGGATATCGGCCAGTTCACGGAATCACATTTCCGCCAAGCCCAGGCATTGCTCGGCAACATTCCTGCCCCGCTCCGGGAAGCGATCCGCGAGCCGGCAACGGCGCAGGCGGTCGTCTATGGTCTTCTGCTCACTGGCAACAAGGCCGAGCGAGATCAACAAGTGCTGCTCGTGGAGAAGCACGATGGCGCCGCCGCAGCCGCCCTGCTGACGCCACTGCGGCCGGCGCTCAGCGTGCTGGAGCCGGCCGCCCGGCTGCCGCTGCTCCAACTCGCGCTGCCCGCCTTGCGTTCGCTGGATCCGACCACCGTCGATCGGTTCGCCACGGTGCTCGATGAACTCGTGCACGCCGACGGCAGGGTGACCCCGTTCGAGTTCGCGCTGCAAAAGATGCTGCTGGGCCAGCTCCGGCTTGCCCAGACCCCGTCGCGGCCGGTCGCCTACGATTCCTTCCCCGCCGTCGCCGGCGAGATCGCCGTCATGCTCTCCGCCTTGGCCCATCTTTCGCCCACCGAATCAGCCAAGGCCTTCGCGGCCGGGGCCACCCAGCTGCTCTTGCTCGCGGGTCGTCTCGCGCTGCTGGAGTCCTCGGCCTGCGGCTTGGAACAGGTCGACGCCGCCCTCGACAAACTCGCCGTCTGCTCGCTGCCCATTAAGAAGCGCGTCCTGATCGCCGCCGCCCACGTCATCGGCAGTGACGGGACCATCAGCGACGAGGAAACTGAACTTTATCGCGCCTTCGCCGCCACTCTCGATTGCCCGATGCCCTCCCTGGGAACCGCCGCCTGAAATCGCCCACCCTTCGATAACGATGCTCGTCGTCCACGTTCATGTTCAGGTCAAACCGGAGGCGCTGGCCGCCTTCTTGGCTGCCACGACGGAAAACGCGCGCCAAAGCCTCCGCGAGCCCGGCATCGCCCGTTTCGACGTCGTACAGCAACAAGACGACCCGACCCGCTTCGTGCTCGTGGAGGTCTACCGCAATGCCGAGGCTCCCGCCGCCCACAAAGCCACTGCCCACTACGCCGTCTGGCGCGACACCGTCGAACCGATGATGGCCACACCCCGCCGCAGCGTGAAATACGCCAATCTCTTCCCGCCCGACGTGGGCTGGTGATCCGACCCGGCAAGCCCCGCCTCCCTCCCCGCTGTCGCCATGCGTTTCGAATTCGCCACCGCCGGCCGCATCCTGTTCGGCCCGGGCACGCTCCGTGAGATCGGCCCCGCCGCCCGCGCAACGGGCCGACACGCCTTTGTTGCCACCGGACGCGACACCACCCGGGCCGCGCCGCTGCTCGAACTGCTCGCGGCCGAAAAAATCGCCGTCACGACCCGCCCGATCGCCGGCGAGCCCACCACCGACCGCCTGCGCGCCGACGCCGAACTGGCCCGCGCCGCCGGCTGCGACTTCACCATCGGATTCGGGGGCGGCAGCGCGCTCGACGCCGCCAAAGCCGTCGCCGCGTTGCTCACCAACCCCGGTGATCCCCTCGACTTTCTGGAAGTGGTCGGCCGCGGCCTGACGTTGCCCCAACCCGCGGCCCCGTGCCTCGCCATCCCGACCACCTCCGGCACCGGCTCCGAGGTCACCCGCAACGCGGGTCTCATCTCCACCGCGCACCGATTCAAGGCGAGTCTGCGTCACGCCTCGATGCTGCCTCGCCTCGCGCTGGTGGATCCCGACCTGACGCGCGATCTTCCGCCCGCGCTCACCGCCGCCACCGGCCTCGACGCGCTCACGCAACTCATCGAGCCCTACGTTTCCTGCCGGGCCAATCCGTTCACCGACGCCCTGTGCGTCGAAGGCATCCCTCGCGCGGCGGGAGCGCTTCGCCGCGCCTGCCAAGACGGTCGCGATGACGCCGCCCGCGCGGATCTCGCGATGGCCAGCCTCTTCAGCGGACTTGCCCTCGCCAACTCCGGCCTCGGTATTGTCCACGGATTTGCTTCGCCTCTGGGAGGCATGTTTCCGGCTCCGCATGGCGCCATCTGCGCCGCTCTCCTGCCCCATGCCATGGCCGCGAATCTCGACGCGGCCCGCCAGCGGCAACCTCACGGGGAAATCATCCGCCGCTACGATCAGGTGGCTCGCTTGCTCACCGGACGACCGCACGCGTCGGCCGACGAAGGCGTTGCCTGGACTCGTCAGCTCGTCAGTGATCTCCGCATTCCGCGTCTGTCCCTCTACGGCATCACCACCAACGATATTCCCGACATCGTGGAAAAGGCCGCCGGCGCCAGCAGCACCAAGGCCAATCCTCTCCCGCTCACCCTCCCCGAGCTCACCGCCCTGTTGTCTGCCGCATTGTGAGCGGGCGCTCCGCGCTCAGTGCCGGATCTGGTTGATCACGATCGCGAGCACCCCCGAACCCACGATCAGCGCCCGGGCGTACAGCTTGCGTTTGTCTTCTTCGGGAATGAGGCGGTTCTCCCGCTTCGCCAGCCACATGAAAAAGAAAGCGGGCAGGACCATGGCGTAGAGCCAATGCACGCCGATCTTGGCGAGGAGATGATTCACCTCCCGCGAAAGCGGCCAACCCAGCACGAAGGTCGCGAACAACAGCGCGAAGGTCACGCTCTTGCCCTTGAAGCCCCGCCACAGCCAGCTGATCGCAAACGGATTTACCATCAACCCATAGAAGGGGCCGGTCCGATGCTTGCAAGCCGGACGAAGGCCCGCACGCTGGATCCAGTGTCCCTGGCCGAAAAACAGCAGCAAATGATCGAGGACCTCGCCCTGATCGAGGATTCACAGGAACGACTTTCCGCCATCCTCGACCGCGCCCGCCATCGCCCGCCTCTGACCGAGTCGGAACGTACCGAGGCCAACCGGGTAAAGGGCTGCATTTCCCAAGCCTGGATCGTGGCGGATTATCGCGACGGACTCTGCCACTTCCGTTGCGACGCCGACTCACCGCTCGTGCGCGGGCTGCTCGTGCTCCTCTGTGATTTCTATAGCGAAGCGACGCCCGCCGAGGTCGCGGCCACCGAACCGAGTCTGCTGGAGGCACTGGGCGTGGCCCAGAATCTCTCTCCAACCCGTCTCAACGGGCTGCGCAGCGTCCGGGCCAAGATCAGGGATTATGCCCTCGCCCAGACCCGCCCGTAAAAAACACCCAAAGGCCGGCCCCTGACCATTTCTTCGAAACCTGCGCACGCCCGTTTCGTCTCAGTGACCACCCCCATCCCATGAGCCACGACACGTCTGAGCATCATCATCACGGTCATCATCCCTGTCTTGGCGTGTCCACGAACCTCGAGGACTACTTCCTCACGCGGCGCCAGTTCCTCAATCGCGTCGGCCTCGGCCTCGGCGCCCTCGGCCTGGCCTCCGTCCTCAGCCCCACCGAGCTGATGGGCGCACCCGGCACGGTCACCGCCTCGGGTGCGGGCCCCCTGCTCCCCCGTTCGCCGCACTTTCCGGGCAAGGCCAAGGCCGTCATCCACATCTTCGCCCAAGGCGCGCCTTCGCATGTGGATACTTGGGATTACAAGCCGACCCTCCTGAAAATGGACGGCAAATCCATCGGCGCCGACGGAGGCGTGGCCATGGCCTCGCCTTTTGCTTTCAAACGCTACGGGCAGTCCGGCCTGGAGGTCAGCGACCTCTTTGCGAAAACCGCCGCCCACGCCGACGACTTCACCGTCATCCGCTCGATGTACACCGACATCCCTGCGCACGATGTCGCCACCACGTTCATGAACACCGGCTCGATCCGGATCACCAAGCCCAGCCTGGGGTCGTGGGTCGTCTACGGCCTCGGCACGGAAAACCAGAACCTACCCGGCTTCATTTCCCTCCGGGGCAATCGATTGCCGACCGGTGGCGCGGGTGGCTACGGCTCGGCCTTTCTGCCGGGCATTTACCAGGGAACCAGCGTCAACACCTCGGCCCAGAACGTGCAGCAGATGATCCAGAACATCCGCAACAGCTACGTCTCCAAGTCCGAGCAGCGTCGTCAGCTCGACTTCGTTCACCAGCTCAACGAACTGCACGCGCAGAACCTCCAACGCGACGCCGCCCTCGAATCGCGTCTCGAGACCGCGGAGATCGCCTTCCGCATGCAGTCCGAGGCGACCGATGTCTTCGACATCAACAAGGAACCCGCCGATGTCCGCGCCGCCTACGGCAATTCCCAACAGGGCAAACAACTCCTCATCGCCCGCCGCCTGGTCGAGCGCGGCGTCCGCTTCGTGCAGGTCTGGCACGATGGCTGGGACCATCATCAGGACCTCGAGGACCGCATTACCATCAAGGCCGGCGAGATCGACCAGCCCCTCGCGGCATTATTCGCCGACCTCAAACAGCGCGGCCTGCTCGACTCGACCCTTGTGATTTGGGGCGGGGAATTTGGCCGCAAGCCCACCAAGGACCGCAACGGCGGCGACAACCCCGGCCGCGATCACAACGCCAAGGCCTTCTCGGTCGTCCTCGCCGGCGGCGGCGTCAAAGGCGGCTATGTCCACGGCGCCACCGACGAATTCGGCGCGGCCGCCGTCAAGGACAAGGTCCACGTCCATGACCTCCACGCCACCATTCTCCAGACCCTCGGCTTCGACCACACCAAGCTCACCTACCGCTACAACGGGCGCGATTTCCGCCTGACCGACGTCGCGGGCAATGTCGTGAAACCAATCCTCGCATGAGGGCGCGCGCTTCCGGCCGGTATTTTCCTGTAGGGTCGAACCTTGGTCCGACCTCGCGCCGGAGGTCGTCGCAAGCGACGACCCTACAGATTCTCCTCCTTCTTGTGGGAGCGAGCTTGCTCGCGACAGCTCTCCCCGCCGCCGAACCCACGCTCGCCAAAACCGATCTCGACTTCTTCGAGACCAAAATCCGCCCGGTCCTCAGCGAGCAGTGCTACAAGTGCCACAGTCACACCGCCGACAAGATCAAGGGTGGGCTGCTCCTCGATTCGCGCGACGCCCTGCTCAGCGGGGGCAGCAACGGCCCGATTATCGTACCCGGAAAGCCCGACGAGAGCGTCCTGATCCAGGCCTTGCGCTACACCGACGAGGACCTCCGCATGCCGCCCGAGGATCACGGCGGCAAGTTGTCGGCGCAACAGATCGCCGACTTCACCGAGTGGGTGCGGCGGGGCGCGCCCGACCCCCGGGTGACTCTAGGGATCGCCGGCGGCAAATCCTACGGCGGAGTCGGCAAGAATCATTGGGCCTTCCAACCCCTGCAAAAGCCGACCATGCCGACCGTGCGCGCGGCCTCCTGGGTGCAGTCGCCGGTCGACAGTTTCGTCCTCGCCCGACTGGAGGCCGAGGGTCTCAGCCCGGCCGCACCGGCCGACAAGCGCACCCTCATCCGCCGGGTGACGTTTGATCTTACCGGCCTGCCTCCGACCGAAGCCGAGATTCAGCGCTTTCTGGCCGATGTCTCGCCGGGCGCCTTCGCCAAAGTCGTGGACCGCTTGCTTGACTCGCCCGCTTACGGCGAACGCTGGGCCCGCTACTGGATGGATGTCGCCCGCTACTCCGACACCAAGGGCGATCCGCCCAAGCGGGACGACCCGCGGTTCCCCCACGCCTGGACCTATCGCGACTACCTCATCGAGGCGTTCAACACGGACAAGCCCTTCGACCAGTTCATCGTCGAACAACTTGCCGCCGACCGGCTCGTCGCGCAGCAAGCCGCCGCCGCGAAGGAAGCCAAGAAATCCCCGCCCACCAACCAGCACGTGCTCGCGGCCCTCGGTTTCCTCACGCTCGGCAACCAGCACGACGGCCGGCGCAACGACATCATCGACGACCGCATCGACGTCACCACCAAGGCCTTTCTCGGCCTCACCGTTTCCTGCGCCCGCTGCCACGACCACAAATTCGATCCGATCCCCACCAAGGACTATTATTCGCTGTACGGCGTGTTCGCCAACACGGTCGAGCCCAAGTCGGTCTTTCAGGAACCGCCGTTGGACACGCTTCTCCCGAAAACCCCGGAGCTCGTCGAGTACATGGCGAAGGCCAAGGAGCTCGACACCAAGAGCGACGCCCTTCGCCAGGAATACCTGGAGCTGCGCCGCAACCGCAACCGCGACCCGCAAAAGCGCCGCGAACTCATCCGCGCCGAGGGCCAGCTGCAACGCGAGATCGGCAATCTGGAAATGAATCACCCCGGCGCCCCCGCCCGGGCCCACGCCCTGTTTGACGCGCCCAACGCCAAGGATTACCCCGTGTTGCTCCGCGGCGAGGTGAAGAACGAGGGCGACGTCGTTCCCCGGCGCTTTCTGGAAATCCTTTCTGCCGACCCGAAGAAACGCCCCACTTGGAAAAAGGGCTCGGGCCGCCTGGAGTTGGCGCAGGCGATCGCCAACCCGCAGAACCCGATGACCGCACGGGTGCTCGTGAACCGCATCTGGCAGCAGCATTTCGGCGCCGGCTTCGTCACCACGCCCGACGACCTCGGCAATATGGGCGGTCCGCCCAGTCACCCGGAGTTGCTCGACTGGCTGGCTACGAAGTTCATGGCGGACGGCTGGTCGCTGAAGAAACTTCACCGCACAATTCTGCTCACCAGCACCTATCAGCAAAGCAGCGAGAGCAATCCCGCCGGCCTGGCCACGGACCCGGCCAACCGGTTGCTCTGGCATGCCCCGATGCGCCGCCTCGATTTCGAGGAAATCTACGACTCCCTGCTCGCCATCGCCGGCACGCTTGATCGCACCATCGGCGGTCGCCCAGTCACCATGGCCAGCGATGGTTTCGGCAAACGTCGTGCCCTTTATTTCCTCATCGACCGGCGCAACCCGCCCGAACTGCTCACCCAGTTCGACTTTCCCAATCCCGACACACCTTCAGGAAAACGTTACGACACGACCGTGCCTCAGCAGGCCCTCTTTCTGATGAACAGTCCGCTCGTGATCGAGACTGCGCGCAAACTCACCCACCGACCTGATTTCACCGGCTTTCAACGCGACGAAGATCGGGTCACGTCCCTGTATCTCTCTATTTTCCAGCGCGAGCCCCTGAAGCAGGAGATGGATCTCGCCCTGCGTTACATCCGGGCCAATCCCACCGGTTCCAGCCTGCAGCCGCCCATGGAGCCTCCGGCCATGAAGAACGCCCGCGAACGCCAGAAGGAACAGCGTCAGGCCCAGCGGGCCGCCTTTGCGAAAAAGAACGGCGCCGATCAACGCCCGATCGGCTCCACCATCGAGCACGGTGGGCCGCTTGATGCGTGGACCAAGCTCGCGCAGGCCCTCTTTCAGGCGAACGAGGCGATGTTCATCAACTGAGATCCTGCTCGGTACACGCCCAATCGGGCCAGGTCGCCATCGCGTAAGCCCGCACACTGTCGATCGCCGCCTGCACGAGCGGCGTCGGTTCGCCGCGCCAGAGCGCCCCCATGGTCACCGGGGCAAATCCCTCGAGGGGCAACCGGCGCACATCGCGGGATTTCGCCTTCGGGTGCACCAGCACGTTGAGGCCGATCCCGTCCCCATTGGCCACGTAGCGCGACACCAGATCCAGGGAAGTCGCCTCGATGATGTTGCGCCAGACAACGCCCCGCTTCTTCAAGGTCTCGAGAAAATCGCGGGTGATCCCGGTGCTGACCGGCAGACAGATCAGCGAGTCGGCGATCTTCTTTTGCGCCCAAAGCTCGTTGGCCGACTTGATCGGGGACTTGGCCGGCACCTGGAGCACGAGCGGAATGTTGGCAAAGCGCGTCTGCTTCAGCCCGGTCGGAGCCCTCGCATAAACCGGGGACAAGACCAGGTCCGCATGCCCGTTGCGCAGCCAGGCCTCCACCTCCGACTGGAATCCCAGCGCGCGCAGGCTGAACTTCAATTTGGGGAACTTTTCCCGGAGTCCCTTCATCACGCCGGGCAGATGATCGCGCAGGACCATCTCCGCGCCGCCGATCCGGAGCTCGGGGCCGCTCGCCTCCTGCAGTTCCAAGGCCAGGTCGTCCAAACGGGCGAAGAACGGCTCGACGTGGGCATACAGCTTTTCGCCCGCCACCGTCAGCCGGAAGGGGCTGCGTTCAAACAGACGCACGCCCAGATCCTTCTCCAATTTGCCCACCTGGCTGCTGATCGCGGGCTGCTGGATCCCGTACGGGATCTTGCGCACCGCCGCGCTGATGCCGCCATGCTTCGCCACATAATAGAACAATTCGAGGAAATGGACGTTCATGCAGCGATCTGAGGAAGGCCGTTCCTCCCGCGGCCTGCAATGCCGTTCTCCGGACAAGCGCGTCACATCGAAAAATCCAATGCGCGGCATCAGGCTTATCAACTCACGCCGTTGGACGAGCTCCGGTATCCTGCCGCCGCCCTGATTTACCCGGGCATCATCCCAAACATCATCATGAGCATCCTCATTCCAATCATCCTGATCAGCGTGCAAATCATCCTCATCGTCGGCCTCGCCGACTTTGTGGCGGGCCTCGTGCATTGGGCCGAGGACGCCTATTTCTCGGAAGATACCCCGATCATCGGACGCCCCGTCATTGTGCCCAACATCGTCCACCACCACTTGCCCCGGTACTTCACCCGCCTGTCCTGGTGGGAAAGCTCCTGGCTGTTACTGCTGGCCGGCGCCGTGTTGCTGGGCCTCGCCTCGGTGCTGGGCCTGGTCTCCTGGCAGCTCCTCCTGTTCATTGTCGTAAGCGTCAACGCCAACGAAATCCACAAGATGGCCCATCGCACCCGGGCCGAAAACGGCTGGTTGATCTCCACCCTCCAGGATTGGCATATCCTCCAGACTCCCCGTCACCACGGGCTCCACCACGCCGACCCGAAAAACACGTACTACTGTCCGGTCACGAACTTCGTGAATCCGCTGCTCGAGCGGACCGATTTCTGGCCGCGCCTCGAGGCCTTCATCGAACTCCGCACCGGCTTCAAGCACCGGCACGACACTGCGGTCCGGGGCCAGGGCCCTGGTCCCGACTGGCTCGAGGCGTACCGGCGCAAACCCAAGTCGCCGTGCCCGCGCCATTGCGCCGAGTGCGCGGGCTGCCCGGCCTTGGGCCAAAAACAGCTTAGGGCGGCCTGAGTTGTCTCAGACCGCCCCAGCTTTACCCACATGCAATCACGCTGCTTACTCTGGCCCCAAAAGTCTCGGTCCCCGGTCCGGATCGTCGCCCAGCGGCTCATCGTATTCCGCCCGGATATTCGCCGGCTCGGCCGCCTCCAGGAAGCGCCGGGCGTGGGCATAATCCCACAGCCAGCACGATCCATCATGGCTGTCGTTCACGAGCATGAACTCAGGTTCGCCACCCTCATGGGCGGTCGCAAAATTGAAACGGTTGTCGGTGATCTTTTCGACGGTGTTCCGCAGGCGGCGCAACAGCTCGGCATCATCCACCAACACCGTCCAGAGCCCGGCCACCACGACCGACCGGTTTCCGGTGAAGTAGTAGCCAAAGAACCGCGGAACCTTGAACCGGCCGGCGATACCCAGTCGTCGAGCGTGGTCTTCGACCGCCTCGATGAATTTGACGCGCCATGCCATGTCTCGGGGCAGGCGTAGTTCTGGTATGTCGATGATCATGTTGTCCGTCATGGACGTGGTTCCTTCCTTGGTTGCTTTGCATAACGGCCACTTTCGGGTACTACTTGAGGGCGAAAAACCTTCAGAGTCGCCCAACCGTGCATTCCCTCTACGACGCCCACCAACACCTCCATTTTGACGCTTTGGTGACGAATCGCGCCACCCTGCTGCAGGACTGTCAGGCCATCGGCGTGAAGCAGGCCGTCGTCAACGCGACCAACGAGGAGGAATGGCCGATTGTCGCCGCCCTGGCCCGGGAATACCCCCTCGTCCGGCCCAGCTTCGGTATCCACCCGTGGGACTGCGGCAACCGATCCGACCAATGGCTGGACGGCCTGCGCGCGGCCCTGCTCGCCACCCCCGACGCTGGCGTCGGCGAAATCGGCCTCGATCGCTGGATCATCGACGGGGTGAGACCCGATGACCCGCGGATTGCCGGTCTGCGGGTGGCCCCGCTGGACGAGCAAGCCGCCGTCTTCGCCGGCCAGGTCAAACTGGCGGCAGAGCTCAATCGTCCGGCCTCCATCCATTGCGTGCAGGCGTTCGGTGCCCTCCTTGAGGTCCTCCAGCAAACCCCGTTGCCCGCCCGCGGATTCCTGCTCCACGGCTACGGCGGCCCGGCGGAAATGATCAAGACCTTCGCCGACCTGGGCGCCTACTTCTCGTTCAACATCGAACTGCTGCAACCCCGCCTCGCAGCCCGGCTGGAGAACTTCCGCACGCTGCCGGCCGATCGGCTCCTCGTCGAGACCGACGCCCCGACCAAGCCCCCGCCAGCGAACTTGAACCGCTACCCGCTGCCGCAGGCAGCCGATGGCTCCGAGGTGAATCACCCGGCCAACCTCGTGGTTGCCTACGAACAGCTCGCCCTGCTGCGCGATCTGCCGCTCGAAGCCCTCGCCAATCAGGTCCAAGCCAACTTCATCCGGCTTTTTCAGTAGCGAACTCGCGCTCCCGGCTCTCTGCGGGCCCTTCCCACGAAGCCTTGGCGCCAAGGCATTTCCGGAGGGGTTCATCTCGCGGGAGCTCGGGAACTGAGGTCTGTCCAGCCACCCCGCCGGGGCTCCGCAACGTCGGCGCGCCGTCGCCAAAGTCGAGGCTTCGGCCCACTGTGCGTTTCTTGCCAAAGACTGCCCTGCCCACACTCACGTCTTTCCTTCGCCCGGTCTTTGCGGAAATCCTCAGTCAGTTCAGTCTGCTTCCACTTCGCCGGCTGTGACCATCCGCATGTCCACGACACTTCCAACCATCATCCAAGGCGGCATGGGTGTGGGCGTCTCCAGCTGGCGCCTCGCCAGCGCGGTCGCCAAAACCGGCCAGCTCGGCGTTGTCTCCGGCACCGCCCTCCCCCTCATGCTGGCGCGCCAGCTGCAACTCGGCGATCCCGAGGGCAACCTCGCCCGCATTCTCCATGGTTTTCCCCGGTCCGATATCGTGGACCGTGTCTGGTCCGCCTATTACGTCCCGGGCGGCAAGGCACCCGACGCCCCTTTCAAGGCGATCCCCATGCCCAACCTGCAGCCGAGCCAGGCTTTCCTGGATCTCGCCGTGCTCGCGGCCTTCACGGAAGTGGCGCTGGCCAAGGAAGGACACAGCGGACGGATCGGCATCAATTTGCTCGAAAAGATCCAGCTGCCGACCTTGCCCACGCTCTTCGGCGCCATGCTGGCGGGCGTCGACTACGTGCTCATGGGCGCGGGCATTCCCCGCTCCATCCCCGGCGTGCTCGATGCGCTTTCCCGCGGCGAGCCCACTGAACTGAAGATCGACATTGTCGGCGCCACCGAAGCCAACGACTGCCTCAACCGCTTTGACCCACGCCCCTATCTCCGGGACGTATCGTCGCCTCCGCCGCGCCCCCAGTTCCTGGCCATAATCTCTTCCGCCACCCTGGCCCTGACCCTCGCCCGCAAATCCAACGGTCGCGTCGACGGATTCGTCATCGAGGGACCCCTCGCCGGCGGACACAACGCGCCGCCGCGCGGCCCCATGACCCTCACCGAACAGGGCGAACCCATCTACGGCCCGCGCGATGTCCCGGAACTGCCCAAGATCCGCGAACTCGGTCTACCGTTCTGGCTCGGCGGTTCCTGTGCCGACCCCGAGAAACTGATCGAAGCCCGCGCCCAAGGGGCCGCCGGGGTCCAGATCGGCACGGCTTTCGCCTTTTGCGAGGAATCCGGTCTCCTGCCTGACCTGAAACGCCGCGTCTGCGAACTCAGCCGGACGCTGGGCGCCCTCCGGGTGCGGACGGATCCGCGCGCCTCGCCCACGGGCTTTCCCTTCAAGGTCCTGCAGATGCTCGGCACCCTTTCGGAGGAAACCCAGGCCTTCGCCCGGAAACGCATCTGTGACCTCGGCTACCTGCGGCAAGCCTACCAGAAGCCCGATGGCTCCGTCGGCTACCGTTGTGCGGCCGAACCAGTCGAGGACTATGTCCGCAAGGGCGGCCTGCTCGAGGACACCCAGGGCCGGTTGTGTCTCTGCAATGGTCTCATGGCCAACATCGGCCTCGGCCAGATCCGGCCCGAGGGTCCGGAGCAAGCCCTGTTGACCGCCGGTGACGACGTCATGAACCTCGCCCGCTTCCTGCCTTCAGGCGCCAATTCCTACAGTGCGGCCGATGTCATCCACCGGCTGCTCGGCCAGCCTGCCATGGCTTGACCGTCTCGTACGGGCTCGGGTCGTCCCTAGCCCGCCACGCGCCGCACCACTTCACCCGCCGCCGCAAATCCGAAGGCGGCCGTGATGAACACCGCCGTGCCAAAGCCGGTCGCGCAATCCAGCCTTAGCGCCGAGCCTGCCTCAGGCTCGGTCGCACAGGTGCCGTCCGCCCACGGATAAACCGGTTTTTCCTGGGACGAAACACAGGGAATGCCGTAGTCGTTGCCCTCGCCCTTGGCGAAGCCGTGTTCGCGACGCAGTTTCCTGCGCACCTGCTTCAGCAGCTCATCCCCGTGCGACCCGCCCAGATCGCCCACCCGCACCCGGGTGGCATCGCGCTTTCCGCCCGCCCCGCCCACCGTCACCACCGGCTGGCCGCGCCGTGCGCACTCGGCGATCACCAGCGCCTTGTTCGTGACCGAGTCGATGCAGTCCACGACCCAGTCAAAGCGTCCGGCCAGCAATCGCGGCGCCGAGGCCGCCGTGAAAAACTCTCCCACCGCCGTCACCCGGCAGGCGGGATTGATGAGCCCGATGCGATCCGTCATCGCCGTCACCTTCGGACGTCCGATGTTGCCGTCGAGCGCGGGCAGCTGCCGGTTGACATTGGTGATGCAAACATCGTCCAAGTCGATCATCGTGATGGCCCCGATCCCGGAGCGCGCCAGGCCCTCGACGGTCCACGAACCCACCCCGCCGATACCGATGACCGCCACATGCGCGGCCTGCAGCCGGGGCAAGGCCGCAACGCCGTAGAGGCGGCCCAGCCCGCCGAATCGTTGGAGATAATCTTCGGTCAGTTCCATCGTCTGTAACGCGGCTCTATGCCTGCCATCCGGCCCTCCCGTCAATCCTAGCCCGGAAATTTCCCCGTCCTGGGCACCGACCTCGCCACCCGGCGCGTCGACCTGGCGGGCCTGACGAGCCCGCGAAACCGGGCCCGCGCACATCACAAGGTTATCTACGCATGTTTTGCGATCCGTCGGTTAGTAGCGGGCTCCATTCCTGGTGTACGTGGCGGTCAATTCCGCGTCCTCCGATCACATCATCGTTGGTTTGTCGCCGGGCATTGGTAGAGTGGCACAATCCCCAGCTGTTAGCAGCCCCCCAACCCCATGAAAAACTACCTTCACGGCAAACGTGGCGTCGAACTCCTGCACGACCCCCTGTTGAACAAGGGCACGGCATTCACCGACCAGGAACGCGCCTTGCTCGGTCTGCGGGGTCTGCTCCCACCCCGCATCACCACGCAGGAGGACCAGATCAACCGGGTGCTCGACAGCTTCCGCCGCAAGACCTCGGACATCGAGAAATACATCTACCTCATCGCCCTGCAGGAGCGCAACGAGTCCCTGTTCTACCGCGTCGTCATGGATCATCTCGAGGAGATGATGCCCATCATCTACACCCCCACGGTCGGGCAGGCCTGTCAGCGCTGGGGCTACATTTTCCGGCGTTCCCGCGGTCTCTACATCACCGCGGAGGATCGCGGCCGGGTCGTGCGCATCCTCCGCAACTGGCCCTATCCCGACGTGCGCATGATCGTGGTGACCGACGGCGAGCGCATTCTCGGTCTGGGCGACCTCGGGGCCAACGGCATGGGCATCCCGGTCGGCAAGCTCTCCCTCTACACGGCCTGCGCCGGCATCCACCCGGCCCAGTGCCTGCCCATCATGCTGGATGTCGGGACCAACAACACGGGCCTGCGCGAAGACCCGCTCTACATCGGGACCCCGACGCCGCGTCTGCGCGGTCCCGCATACGATGAGCTGGTCGACGAGCTCGTGCAGTCCGTGCAACAGATGTTCCCGCGCGCCTGCCTCCAGTTCGAGGATTTCGGCAACGCCAACGCCTTCAGCCTGCTGCACCGCTATCAGGACCAGATCTGCTGCTTCAACGACGACATCCAGGGCACGGCGAGCGTCACCCTCGCCGGACTCTATTCCGCCGCCCGGCTGTCCGGCGTGAAACTGGCAGACCTGCGCATTCTTTTCAACGGTGCCGGCGAAGCGGGGATCGGCATCGGCGACCTCATCGTCAGCGCCCTGAAGACCGAAGGCGTGGACGAGGCCACGGCCCGCCGGCAGTGCTGGTTTTTCGACTCGAAAGGATTGGTCGTGAAAAGCCGCACCGACCTGGTCGCGCACAAGCTCCCTTATGCCCACGACCACAACCAGCAGGCCGATCTCACGGCGGCGATCGAGGAGCTCAAGCCTCATGCGCTCATCGGGGTCTCGGGCATACCCGGCGCCTTCAGCGAGTCGGCCGTGCGGGCCATGACGCGCCTCAACCCGCGTCCCGTCGTCTTCGCGCTCTCGAACCCGACCTCGAAATCAGAATGCACCGCCGAGCAGGCCTATGGCTGGAGCGAGGGCCGGGCCATTTATGCCAGCGGCAGCCCGTTCGCCCCCGTCACCCTCGCCGGGCACACCCACGTCCCCGGACAGGGCAACAACGCCTACATCTTCCCCGGCGTGGGCCTCGGGGTGATCGCCAGCCAGTCCAGCCGGGTCACTCAGGCCATGTTTCTCGTGGCGGCCCGGACCTTGGCCAACCTCGTGACACCGGCCGATCTGGCGATGGGCCGGGTCTTCCCCGAACTGCCGCGCATCCGGGAAGTCTCCCGGGAAATCGCCCTCGCGGTCGCCGAAGTCGCCTTCGAACGGGGATTGAACCAGACGCCGCGGCCGGCCGATCTCAAGGCCCACATCGCCTCCGTGATGTTCGACCCGCAGTATCCTTCCTACATCTGACGTGCCACCGGCGACGGTTCAGAAGCCTTCCGTCGCCAGCTTCACCACGCCGACTTCCAATAGAAGGTTCGCGAAGCGGCGTTGCTCGCCGGTCGCGATCATCAGGGTCGTGCGCGGCGAGGCGATTTTTTCGTAGAACGACCAGCGCTCCATCTCCAGCCACCCGACCGTCGGTCCCAGGCGGTCGCGATAGAGTTGAAACAGGGGCGGCGTGTAATCCGCCGGCGGGGCCATCACCGTGGCGGCCTGCACCGGCACCGCTTCCAGCAACACGTCCAGCACCGTGAGCGCATCAAGCATGCCCGGCGCGAGATTCAGGTGCACGACCCGCGCATGGGGTCCGCGATTGCCGGCGACGGGAAAGTTGCCGTCGGCAATCAACACTTGGGAGAAATGCCCCGAGGCCGCCAAGGCGGCGAGGATCTCGGGATGCTGGAGACGGGTTTTCAACATGGCGGGGGCATTTTCCCGGGAGGGTACAGATTGGCAATCGGTATTGCGCCCCGCGCCTGACGCCGGCCGGAGCCCATGCCGTCAGGATCCTATTTGATCCCGAGCATTTTCTTCAACTGACCACCGAGAGAGCCGCTGCGCACCCCGGTTGCCACGAACATTCCGTTGGCGTCAAACAGGGCCGAGCTGGAGGGCTTGCTGATGTTCAGCCGTTCGCCGAGCTCGTTTTCCGTGCCGGTGCCGGCATACCAGACCGGGAAGATGAGCTTGTTGCTTTTCACGAACTTCTCGACCTGCGCCTTGTCGGCGGCGGTATCCAGGCTGACCGCGATCAGTTCAAACTTCTCTTTCTTGAACTCCGCATAAGTGTTCTTCAGCTCCAGCAGGTCCTTCGTCGAGCCTTCGCCGGTCGTCGCCCAGAAATAGAAATAGACCACCTTGCCCCTCAACTGGGCGAGGTCGACCTGCTTCCCATCCAGCGCGGTGAAGGTCAGCTCCAGCGGCTGCTTGGCGATCTCGATCAGCTTCAGCTCCTGCTTGGCCATGCCCGCCACCCGCTTGTCCTTGCTGGCCAGCAGGGCGTTCGCGTGCTTCTCGGCCAGGTCCACCTTCCGGATCATTTTCAGCAGCTGGATGAAGGTGCGCTCCTGGTCGGACAGAAAACGCGTGCTTTCCGGCAGGGGCGCCAGCCGGTCGATCTTTTCGCGGAAGGCGGCGATGTTTTCGCCGTTGGGCACTTCCTTCGCAAAGGCTCCGGCCGTTGTCGCCAGCAGCGCGGTAAAAGCGGTTGCCGCCGGGCTGCCGGCCTCCGCCTTGCTGGCCTGGACAAAGGCCTCGTACTGCAAGCGCGAATACCAGGCCGTGCGTTGCGCCGCCTGTTTCTTGTCCTTGATCGTCGCGCCAAAGGTGGCGAGCGAGTTCATCACGCCGCCGGCCCGGCCGCTGGCCGGATAGTCCTTGAGGAACGCGATGCCCGCTTCGAGCACCTTGGCCTGACGCTCCGGCGTGGGCGGCGCATCCTTCGCATCCCGCAATTTGAAGAATGCATCGGCAGCCACATCGGCGGGCGATTTTTCAGCGGCGTTTTTCGGGTCGGCGGCATGGGCGCCGGCGACAAAGAGACTCAGCAACAGGGTCAGAGCGAGCAGGGGGTAACGAGACATGTTAGGCAGGTTTTATTGGGGTTGGCCCGGTACCGCAAAAAACGGTCCCGATGGGGTATGGATGAAGTGCCATCGCGAGCGATCGCTCACCATCCGACCGCAGTTTCTCGGAGCCTCTCCGGCTCTCAAGAAACAAATCCAAGGACCGTCACTATTTTGCCAGGATGCTCTTCACCGCAGCGATCGCGCGATTTTCACGCTCCGCCCAGTTGCCCTGAATGAGCACGAAGGGCAGGCCCCTCCGCTCCAGCGCCCCGCGCCAGATCCGCATGGCCTTCTCCCGGTCCGCGGGATCGGGAAAGCACCGCTGCGGGTCGGGCGCAAAGGGCACGTCAATGTCCAGAAGCAGGTAGAGCGCGTAGCGTCGGCAGCGGCGCTCCGCCTCCCGCCTCAGTTCCTCCGGCGTCGTCCCATAGAGGAGATCGCTCCACAGCATGGTGGTGAGCGCGTCCGTGTCACAGATCACCACCGGGGAACGCTGCTCCGCGGACGCCTGACCCGCCTCGCGGGCCGCGGCATCTTCCCGGCGCCATTGCTCCGTCGCCACCGGCATCATGTCATCCAGACCCAGCGCGCCCTGCTCATCCCAACGCTCACGGGCGTACTCAGCCACCAAGGGCGCGCGAAAATGGATCGCCAGCCGCCCGGCCAGCTCCGTCTTGCCGGTTGATTCCGGCCCGTAGACCGCGATGCGCTTGATTTCGGTGGACATGATTCTGGCGGGATCGGCCGCACTCACGAAACCGCTCCCTGGGAGGCCTGCGTCATGGTCCGTCGCCATTCGCGCCAGCCCCAGAGCGCCATCAGCCAAAAGATGAGGTAGAGCCCGCTGGTGAGCCGGAGATCCTTGGCCCAATAGACCCCGATCGCCACGGTGTTGACGATCAGCCAGCCGGGCCAGTTCTCCAGCTTCTTCCGGGCCTGCAGCCACTGGGCGATGAGACTGAAGACCAGAATGAAGGCATCCCAGTAGGGCAACGCCGCATCGGTCGCATGGTGCATCCAGGCACCCCAGCCCGCGCTCAAGGCCAGACCCAGCACCACCCAACCGCCCAGCGCCGGTCCGCTCAGCCGGGTCACGGGGAGATCGCTGTGCGCAGCCGTGTGCTTGTTCCGCAGCCAGAAATACCAGCCATAGGCCTGGATCAGGAAAAAGCAGACCTGCAGGATCGTATCCGAGTAGAGCTTCGCATCGTAGAACACCCAGGCATACACCGCCACCTGGACCAGCCCCACGGGCCAGCCCCAGATGTTTTGACGGATCATCAGCGCGACGCCGATCACCCCCAGCACCGTGCCGATGATCTCGGCCGCGCTCATGAAGCCCGGGCGGAACCGTCCAGCCACGCCTCCATCGCCTCACGCGTGATGGCATGGGCCGCGGCACAGCGCGGACACTGCACATGGATGAGTTCGCTGTCGCCGAAAAGGCCGGCCATGTCCGCCCGCGCCGCCGGGGCCAGGGCATTGAGGATGCGGCTTTGCTTGCAGCCGCAATGCCACCGGTAGGCCCGGCGCTCGATCCGCGCCAGCGTCTCCCGCGCGTCCATGGTCCGGACCTCGTCGACCTGCACGCGACGCAGCCAGTCCTCGTCACAATCCGGATGCGACAGCAACAGGGCGTAGCGGTCCTCCCCGAGGTCGAAATACCGCACGAGCCGCTGCTCGCTGCCGGCATAGAAGGCTTCGACGGCGGCGAAGATGTCGGCGCCCTCGAAGCTGACCACGCTGCGTCGTTTCTCGGCGCTGCGCGAGGGCATGAACTCGCTGTAGAATACGTTTTCCGGCGCTTCGCGGACGTTCTCCGTGAACAAGCGGCCCGCGACCACGCAGTCCTCATTGTCCCCGGCCAGAAACAGGTTCAGCCGGGGAGCCTGCAAGCCGATGGTCCAGGAAAAGTGCTCGTTCCGGGGCCGGGCCGCGCCATGCAGCGTGAAGGCGACGAGCGCCTGCTTGAGCAAGGCGTCGTTTTCCGGGCTGTTCCGCAGCTTGTGATCAGCCGCATGCAGGTAGTAGTCGACCAGCAGCGGCCCCAAATCGGCCTGCACGAGCATGACGTTGCGCTGGCGGATGAAATCCACCGTCACCACGGCACCCTGCGGTTCGGTCTTCTCGGAGTCTGGCATGGAGTCGCAATGTATTGATAACGGCCGGAAGTCCAGCGGGCTCTATCCCACCGCCGGAAGCACCGGTTCGAGAAACTCGTTTCGACGGTTGCCAAGCGGGATAAACTGACCGACTTTGCCTTGAATGTCCGACCGTATCTCCACCAAACCTGTCGTCGAAGAGGAATTCTCACTCTGGCTTTTCCTGCTCGTTGTTTCCGTCTCGTTCGCCGGAGTCATGGGCCTGCTCTGGTGGCTGGCGCCCCACTCCGTGTGGGTGGCCCAGGTCGGCAGTCCGTGGTGGAAGCTGCTGGCGGGCTTCCTCGGCATTTCCCTGTTCAACTGCTTCATGGAATACTTTTTCCACCGCTACGTGCTCCACAAGCCGGTCCTGCCGTTCCTGAGCTACTTCTACCGTCAGCACACCCACCACCACAGCCTCACCCGCATCACCCGCCGACGCACCCCGGGCGGCCTGGAGGTCAACTTCGTTGAGAATTTCTACCCGATCGTGAAGGAGGAGCAGAAAGAAGCGTCGTTCTTCCCTTGGTACACCTTCCTCATCTTCGCCGCCTGCCTCACGCCCTTCTTTGCCCTGCTGCAATGGCTCATCCCCTCGATGCCCTGGTTCCTGAGCGGCTACAGTGCGCTGGCCTCGTCCCTGCTCATCTACGAGCTGTTCCACGCGATCGAGCACCTCTCCTTCGAAAAATGGGCTCCGCTGATCGAGCATCCCCGCTACGGTGCCTTCTGGCGCAAGGTCTACAGCTTCCACCTGCGCCACCACGCCGTCATCGACTGCAACGAAGCCATCTCAGGCTTCTTCATCATGCCGGTCGCCGACTGGGTGTTTGGCACCTGCATCATCCCCGGCGTCCTCTACAAGCACGGCCAATCCGTCGAGGAGGAGAAAGAATTCCTCAGCCCGCACCCCATCGCCCCGATCCGCTGGCTCGACCGCCTGACCGACAACATGGTCAAGCAGCGCCGCCTCCGCGCCCAACGGGCCTGAGGCGGACTCATGCGGTCAACCGTAGGGCGCTGCTTGACGGCGCCCGGGAATTGGCTGATCGCCAGCGTACTTGCGGGCGTCGTCAAGCGACGCCCCTCCACTTACCATCTGGTGGTGCGAAAATGAGAGCCCAATGACAGCTCAACCGCATCAGTCTGGCTGAGGGTGGGCGCGGTCCGACTCCGTCCCACCCGCCTACTTCGAGATCACGCCTTTCTTCTGCAGCTTATTGACCTTCGGTTTGATGACGAAGGCGCAGTACCCCTGGTTGGGGTGCTGGTTGAAATAGTCCTGGTGGTAGTCCTCGGCGCGCCAGAATTTCTTCAGCGGCACGATCTGCGTCACGATCGGATCATCGTAATTCTTCTGCGCCGCCGTCTTCGCCTGCAGGGCCGTGGCATGCTGCGTCTCGTCGTGATAGAAAATCACCGAGCGATACTGGTCCCCCTCGTCCGCTCCCTGGCGGTTCAAGGTCGTCGGATCGTGCGCCTCAAAGAAGATCTCCAGCACCCGCTCGTAGCTGATCACCGCGGGATCAAAATCAATCTGGATGACCTCCGCATGGCCCGTGCGGCCCGTGCAGATGTCCTCGTAGCTGGGGTTCTCTGTCCGGCCGCCGGAGTACCCGCTCACGCTGCGCAGGACGCCGGGGACGCGCTGGAACACAGCCTCCACGCACCAGAAGCAGCCCCCGCCAAAGGTGGCGGATTCGGTTTTTCCTGACGGTTTGATCTCGGAGTTCATAAGCGGGGATTGGGCAGTGGTTTTCTGGCAGCTGGCGCCGACCAGCAAGGCGACAATTGCAGTTAGCGCGGGAAAGACACGGACATTCATGGCAGTGAGAGCACTGCTACCCCGTTTTTATTCCGGCGCAACTCACGGCGGGCGATGTCCCATCGAAACGCCAAATTCCAGAACCCACACGCCAAAAAACGCCCGCCGGGATGCGCGGCCGGCCTTGGATGATCTTTGGAGTTTGGCCTTTGGCTATTGGCCATTAACCTCCGCCTCCATGGACGATCCCCGTCTCGACAAATGGCTCTGGAGCGTGCGCGTGTTCAAAACCCGCCCGCTCGCCACCGCCGCCTGCCGCAGCGGCAAGGTCCTGATCGGCGAACTCGAGGCCAAACCCGGCCGCGACGCCCATGTCGGCGAGGTGGTGACCGTCCACCTCGGGGCCCTCACCCGCACGCTCAAGGTCGTGGGCCTGCCCAAGTCCCGCGTGGCCGCCAAGCAACTCCCGGCCTACCTCGAAGACCTCACGCCCCCGGCCGAATACGAACGCGCCAAACAGGCCTCCATCGAACACCTGCTCGCCCGCCAGCGCGGCGCCGGCCGGCCCACCAAAAAGGACCGCCGCGAAATGGGCCGGCTCTTCGGCTTCGAGTGATTTCACCTGGAAGGCCCGCGGTTCGCCGGGAAGCGAACCTTCCGTCTACCGCGTCAGCTTCCGGTATTTGATCCTGTGCGGCTGATCAGCGTCCTTCCCCTTCCGCTTCTTGTAATCCTCCAGGTACGACGAGTAGTTGCCGGCAAACCAGTGCACATGGCTGTCGCCTTCGAAGGCCATGATGTGCGTCGCCGTGCGATCCAGGAACCACCGGTCGTGGGAGATGATCACCGCGCAACCGGCAAAGGTCTCGAGCGCCTCTTCCAGCGCGCGGATGGAATTCACGTCGAGATCGTTCGTCGGTTCGTCGAGCAACAGCAGGTTGGCGCCGCTCTTGAGCACGCGCGCCAGAAGCACGCGGTTGCGCTCGCCGCCGGACAGCACGCCGACCTTCTTCTGCTGGTCCGCCCCGGTGAAGCCGAACTGCGCGCAATAGGCGCGGCTGTTCACCGATCGCGTGCCCAGGGTCATGATCTCCTGTTCGTCACTGATGACCTGCCAGATGGTCTTGTCCCCTTCCAGAGAATCACGGGATTGCTCCACGTAGGCCGTCTTCACGGTGTCACCCACCTTGAACGTGCCGGCGTCAGCCTTCTCGAGATTGGTGATCAGCTTGAAGAGCGTGGTCTTGCCCGCGCCGTTGGGGCCGATGACGCCGACGATGCCGCCGGGCGGCAGGGAGAACTCCAGGTTCTCGAACAGCAGCTTGTCCCCAAAGGCCTTGCTCACGCCCTGGGCTTGCACCACGAGCGTGCCGAGCCGCGGCCCCGGGGGGATAATGATCTCGAACTTCTTCTCCTGCTCGGCGACATCCTGCTTGAGCATGGACTCGTAGGCGCTGATACGCGCCTGCGACTTGGCCACGCGGGCCTTCGCGCTCTGCCGGATCCACTCCAGTTCGCGGGCCATCGCCTTCTGACGCTTGCTCTCGGTGCGCTCCGCCACCGCGGACATCGCCTGCTTCTGTTCCAGCCACGACGAGTAGTTGCCCTTGAACGGCAGGCCGTGCCCGTGATCGAGCTCGAGGATCCACCCGGCAACGTTGTCCAGAAAGTAGCGGTCGTGGGTCACCGCGATGACCGTGCCCTCGTAGCGGGAAAGGTGCTGCTCGAGCCAGTTCACCGAGTCGGCGTCGAGATGGTTCGTCGGCTCGTCGAGCAGGAGGATCGACGGCTTCTGCAACAACAGCCGCGCGAGCGCCACCCGCCGGCGTTCGCCGCCCGACAGGTTGTCCACGATGGCCTCGCCCGGCGGACAACGCAGGGCGTCCATCGCCTGCTCCACCATCGGGGCCACGTCCCACGCGCCGAGGTGCTCGATCTGCTCCTGCAGCTTGGCCTGCTTGTCGCTGATGGCGTCCCGGGCGGCGTCATCGGCGGCCTCGGAAAGCTCGTCCCAGCTCGCATCATAGGCCGCGGTGAGATCGGTCAGGTGTTTGACCCCCTCTTCGACGCAGGCGCGCACGGTGGCGCCGGCGGTGAGCTGCGGTTCCTGCGGCAGGAAACCCACGGAATAGCCCGGCTCGAAATGCACGCGGCCGTCGATCTCGGTGTCGATGCCGGCGAGGATCCGCATGAGCGACGACTTGCCCGAGCCGTTGAGACCGAGCACGCCGATCTTGGCGCCGTAGTAAAACGACAGCGAGATGTCGCGGAGGATTTCCTTGCGCTCGATTTTCTTCGAGACGCCAAGCATCGAGAAAATGATCTTGGGAGCTTCGGGCTGGGCCATGGCCGGAAGGTGCGGGTCGCCCGCCAAGAGTCGAGCGCAAGAATGCCTCCACGTCGGCCCCGGCCGGCTGATCGCGCCGTCCCGACCGGTCGAAGACCGGTCCCACAGGAACAGGCGCCCATCCGGAGGTCTGCCGGTCTCTTGACCTCAAACGAGGCATTGCGCGACTGCCAGGCGATTGAGGGCAATCGCCCCTACGATACTCACAAATCGAACCGTCGAGAGACGGTGGTGGCACTACAGCCAGAACCAAGTTTCACATCTCGGAGTCGGATCGCGGGCAGGGCGGCCAGTCTCCTCAACAAAGCGGGCCTTCCCGACGCAGATCGAAGTCCGCACCCAAACTCAAGCGCGCCCCCCGGGCCCCAGACCCCGGACCCTATATAACCCCCAAATCCCAGACCCGAGACCCGAAACCTCAAACCTCGTGCAGATGCAGCGGCACCGGGTCGATGACCTTGGCCTTCGGGAGCTGCTCGGCGAGCTGGGCCTTGAACCAGGCGCGCGCATCCGGGTCGCCGTGCGTCAGGACAATGCTCCGGGCCTTGGTCTGGACGGCAAATTCCAACAACTCACCGCGCTCGGCGTGACCGCTGAGCTCAAAGCGATCGACCCGCGCCTTCACCTTGGTCTTCACGTCGAGCGCGTCGAACAGGAAGGTGGAACCGGGCTTGGCCGCGAGCAGCTTGCCGCCGGGAGTGTCGGGATCGCAGTAACCCACGAAGCCGATGGTGTTGCGGGCATGACCGAGCAGGCCAGAGGCGAACGCGTAGCTGGGCGTCTTCTCCACCAGCATGCCGGAGCTCACGATGTACAGGCCCTTGTGCTGCGGCTCCTGGCCGGGCGTGATCTTCTTCGGCAGCTTCCGCAGCCCGAGGTCACGCAGAATGCGCACGTCGAACTGCACGTCCTTGGTCTTGCGCGACACTTCGTCAAACAGCTCGGACAACCCGATACCGAGTCCGCCCGCAAAGATCGGGCACTCAATGAGCCGGCCGAACCGCCGGGCGTCATGAAACACCGCGAGCAGTTCCTGCATGCGGCCCAGCGCGAACACCGGCAGCAGGAACGAGCCGCCCTTGGCGATCGTTTCGTTGATCGAGTCGATCAGGCGGGCGATCTCGTGCACGCGCTCCTTGCCGTAGGCGCGCTCGGTCATGCCGCGCGTCGTCTCGATGATCAGCGTGTCAAAGTGCCCGATCGGGAAATGCGCGCCCTTCAGCGTGCGCAGGTGCTCGAACAGCACGTCACCGGTCAGGAAAATCTTCCGGGCGCCGTGATGGATCTCCACGGCGGTCGCGCCGGCGACGTGGCCGGAGGGATGGAACATCAGCTCGAGTTCGCCGCGCTTGCCCTTGATCTTCTTGACCTTCTTGAAGGCGAGGCCGGTGAACCGCTTGGTCAGGCCCTCGATCTCCTTGTGCGTGAACAGCGGGTAGCCGGGAATATTGCTCTCCTCCTTCTGCTTCTGCATCACGTTCGCCGAATTGTGCAGCATCTTCTCAATCAGCATGCGGCTGGACTGCGTGAGCAGCACCGGGGTCTTGGGATGCTGGCGCATCACCACCGGCAGGCCGCCGATGTGGTCCAGGTGACAGTGCGTGATGATGATGAGGTCCAGCTCGATGTCGCGCAGCTGCGTGAGGTCGGGCAGGGCGCCGAGGCCGGGGGTCTTGGGATTGAGTCCGCAGTCCACGAGGATGTTCAGGTCACCGATCATCAGAAGAAGACAGTTGGCGCCGATACCGCCTTGGCGGTTAAGATCGATGAGTTTCATTTGTGTAAGGGACCATGGAGACGCCCCCTGCCCTCGCAAGCAAGCACCCAGTTGGCCCTAGCCTCCGGACCTTCGACCCGCGGCCGGCGAGGCTTACCGCTCGACTCGGCTTACATAACTGGCAAAAAAGCACTGCATCCTCATCCCCCCATGAAAAAATACATCGTCGAATTCATTGGCACGTTCTTCCTCGTCTTCACCATCGGCATGACCGTCATCGCGCCCGGCGCGGGCGATATGGCGCCGCTGGCCATCGGTAGTTGCCTGGCGGTCATGATTTTTGCGGGCGGCCACATCTCCGGCGGCCATTTCAATCCCGCGGTCACCATCGGGGTCTGGCTTCGCGGCAAATGCCCCACCTCCGATGTGGTTCCCTATTTCGGCGCCCAGTTCGCGGCCGGCCTCGTGGCCTCCTATGCCGTGAAGGCCCTCAAGACCGGCCTCGTCGCCAAGGCCGCCGCGCTTTCCGGCGCGATGACACCCGAGATCCTGCCCGCCTTGCTCGCCGAATTCCTGTTCACCTTCGCCCTCGTCTGGGTCGTGCTCAACACCGCCACCGCCAAGGGCACCAGCGGCAATTCCTTCTACGGCTTCGCCATCGGCTTCACCGTGCTGACCGGCGCCTACGCCGTGGGCGGCGTCTCCGGCGGCGCGTTCAACCCCGCCGTCGCCCTCGGTCTCTGCCTGATGGGCATCGTCTCCTGGGGCAGCCTCTGGATCTATCTCGTGGCCTGCTCGGCCGCCGGCATCACCGCCGCCGTCGCCTTCAAGGCCCTGGACAACGGTGACTGAGCGCGTCGAACGCCGCGCCAAATTCAAATAGCCCAGACACCCAAGCAGTCCCACGTCCACATTAAGCTCGCCTTTTAGCCTCCCCACTACTGGCCCGTTTGGAGTTTGGAGTTTGGAGTTTGGAGTTTGGAGTTTGGAGTTTGGAGTTTGGAGTTTGGAGTTTGGAGTTTGGAGTTTGGAGTTTGGAGTTTGGTACTTGGTACTTGGTACTTGGTACTTGGTACTTGGTACTTGCCCCTTGCTCCCAGCTCTTCCTTCACTTGTCCCTTGCCAACTTTCCCGCGCTGACGAGCATTCCGCCCATTCCACGGCATGAACAACGAGATTCTCTGGCTCATCCGCCTCGGGCTTGATCAGAAATTATTCTCGCGGGAGCAGGCCCTCGCCACACTGAAGGCGGTCGGTCCCGACGGCGTGCTCATGGACTTCGCCCAGAAGCTCATCGACGACGGCGTGGTGCACGACGTCGAGAAACTCGAGACCGTCGCCGGCCTGGCCATGACCAAGGCGCCGGGCGGCGCCCCCGCGAGCAACCCGCTGCACGACGACGATTCCACGCCACCCATGCCCGTGGCGACAAAGGCCCCCGCCGCGGGTGTTCCCCAGTTTCCGTTCGCCCAGATCGCCAGCCTCGACGACCAGGCGCTCGCCGCCGCCATGCGCCAGCTGCTCATCGACACGGGCAAATACGGCGCCAGCGACCTGCACCTCTCCGCCGGCTCCCGCCCCTTCGTGCGCAAGCACCGCTCCCTTACGCCCATCACCGAGCACGTGCTGAAGGAGGATGAGTCCCTCCGCCTCAACACCGTGCTGCTCGCGGAGCACCAGAAGAACATCTTCCTGGAACGCCGCGACTACGACCTCGCGCTCGCCCTCGACGCCACCCACCGCTACCGCGTCAACCTGATGGTCCACAAGGGCGGCCCCTCCGGCTCGTACCGCATGGTCCCCGCCGGCATCCCCAAGCTCGACAACCTCGGCCTCCGCAACCTCGACGCGATCCGCAAGCTCCTCTCCTACCACAACGGCCTGATTCTGATCACGGGCCCGGTCGGCGCCGGCAAGACCACCACGCTCGCCGCCATGGTCGCCGAACTCAACGAACAGCGCGAGGATCACATCATCACCGTCGAAGACCCCATCGAGGTCGTGCAGATCCCGAAGGGTTGCAACGTCACCCAGCGCGAGGTCGGCCCGCACACGAAGTCCTTTTTCTCCGCCCTCAAGGGCGCCCTCCGCGAGGACCCCGACGTCATCGTCATCGGTGAACTCCGCGACCTGGAAACCATCGAAATGGCCATCAGCGCCTCCGAGACGGGCCATCTCGTCATCGGCACGATGCACACGAGCGACGCCGCCACGACGCTCAACCGCCTCCTCGACGTCTTCCCGCCCGCCCAGCAGACGCAGATCCGCGCCAGCGTGGCCGAATCCCTCCGCGGTGTGCTGTGTCAGCGCCTCCTCCCCGCCACCGGCGGCGGCCTCGTGGTCGCCTGCGAGATCATGGTGTCCAACACCGCGATCCAGGCCCTGATCCGCGACGGCAAGACCTCGGGACTCCGCAACACCATGGAGACCGGCGTCAAGGAAGGCATGTGCCTCATGGAAAACGTCGTCCTCGAGCTGTACCAGCAGAAGAAGATCACCAAGGAGACCGCCCTCGCCAACGTCACCACCCGCAACGTCCGGCAAAAAATCGACCCCGCCTCCCCCCCCAGCACCCCACCCACCGGCAAGCCCTGACCTCCCCCATCCGCTCCCCGCTCACTGCTCCCCGCTCACTCTTTCCTGCTCACCGCTCACTGCTCACTCTTCCCTTCTCCCCGCTCTCCTCTCTCCGTTTCTAGCTCCCTGCTCTCCGCTCCACGCTCCCCGCTCCTTCCCCCTCCCATGGCCGCCATCGACGCACTCCTCCGCACCATGCTCGACAAGGGCGGTTCCGACCTGCACCTGACCGTCGGCCTGCCGCCGAAGTCCCGCATTTCCGGTTCGCTCCAGCCGATCGGTGACGCCCCGCTGGACGGCCAGCAGATGGAAGCCCTGCTCAAGGAAATCTGTCCGGAAAAACGCTGGCACGAATTCCTGGAGAAGAAGGACCTCGACTTGGCCCACGAGGTGCCGGGCCTCGCCCGCTTCCGCGCCAACTACCTCTACAACCACTGGGGCCAGGCGGCCGTCCTCCGCCAGATTCCCGCCAAGATCCTTTCCTTCGATCAGCTTAATCTGCCTGCGGCCCTGAAGAAGCTCTGCCACCTCGACCAGGGCCTCGTCGTCGTCACCGGCCCGACCGGCTCCGGCAAGTCGACCACGCTCGCGGCGATGATCGACTACATTAACGACAACCTCGCCCGGCACATCATCACGATCGAGGACCCGATCGAATTCGTCCACCCCTGCAAGAAGTCCACCATCGTGCACCGCGAGGTCGGCGAGCACACCGAGACCTTCGGCGCCGCGCTCAAGGGCGCCATGCGCCACGACCCCGACATCCTCCTCCTCGGTGAAATGCGCGAGATGGAGACCATCAAGCTCGCGCTCTCCTGCGCCTCGATGGGCATGCTCGTCTTCGGCACGCTGCACACCAACAACGCCCCCAAGACCGTCGACCGCATCATCAACACTTTTCCCGCCGAAGAGCAGAACCAGGTGCGCGTCATGCTCGCCGGCTGCCTCGCCGGCGTCGTCGCCCAGCTGCTGTGCAAAAAGGTGCCTAAGGGCCGCGTCGCCGTGCACGAGATCTTGCTCCAGCACGAGGCCCTGCCCAACACGATCCGCTCCGGCCAGATCGCCAACATCCGCGGCATCATCGAGAGCGGCTCGTCCGAGGGCATGATCACAATGGACAACAGCCTCATGGCCCGCGTGAAGGACGGCACCGTCGAAGCCAAGGAAGCCTACATGAAAGGCAGCAACAAAGCCCTCTTCGCCCCCCTCCTCAAACCCGGCGACCTCGACGCGGGCCACTGACCAAAATCTCTCTCTTTCTCCTACTCATTCTTATTCGCTTCCGTCGCGACGCGCAACCCCGCCCGACCCAAGAGAACGAGTAAGAATAGGAGAACGAGCCGATCCCCGTCCTCAGGACACGGCATTCCCCCTCCCCGAATCACGCGAACGAACCCTGGAGGGCGTGTCTCCCGACGCGCCGGGCCTTGTCCCCTGGAGGGCTTTCGTCCCTGCAAGCAGAGATTTGATCACCACAGAACACACGGAATACACCGAAACCTGATTTTGAACACGAGGAAACGGAGGTAACCGATAGCCGGGGCGATATTAAGGAGCCATACTAGGGTTGCCCTGATTTGACGGATAGTGGACAGCAGATAGATGCCAAGAAGGCAATTAGGTCTCTGGCGCAACCCGTCCTGTATGTTCGCTCACAGCTCCCTTCTCGGCTCGAAAAAGGCGTCCTCCAGCGGCTCGTTGAAATCGACCGATTCCACGTCGGTGACGATGCAGATGGCCGGGTTGGTGAGCGTGACCTTGAAGGCCACCTTGATGCCGCCCACCTGCCGGTAGTCGGCAAAGTCGGCCACCACCTTCAGCTGGCCGCTCGCGCCGGCCTGCACAAAGGTTTCCAGGCGGGCCAGCAGCGCCGTCTTCTGATCATAGTAGAAATTGCCGATCGGTCCCTGCGCGGTCGCCATCGCGATCCCCACCAGCGTCCGGCCCGCCTCCTTGGTTTCCCCGAGGTAGCGTCGCAGGCTGCTCATCTGCCGCAGCCGCAGGGGTTCGTCCAGATCGGCGCCGGACATCGTCTGCAGCAGTTCGGCCCCCTGCATCGTGCGGAAGCCCTGCAGCTCGTTGCTCACCCAGCCGATCTTCCCGTCAAAGCCCTGCCACTCGACGCCGAAGCCGGGTGTTTCCTGCCGCCGCACCATCAGGTTGGGACGCTTCTTGTAGGTGGTGCTGGTCGTCCGGACCCCGGCGCTCGTGTTCAGCGAAACCGTCTTGATGACCACGGTGCTGATGTCGGCGAGCGTGGAGTTGCCCATGATCGTGTCGTTGTCCCGCAGCACCGCCTCGATGAGGTTGTGATCCTGGAGCCGCGAGTTCGACGGGGAGAACAACACGGGCTCGCTCGGTTCGTTGTAGAGAATGGACTTCCGCACGATCTCCATCGTGGAGGCACCCATCGTCCGCACGATGCGGTACGGCTCGCGCACGCCGTGCACGCGCCGAAATTCGGAGAACTCGATCACCATGGGGCTGGCGCCCACCTGCGCCGCGATCCGCACGCGCAGGCCGGTCTCGAGATCAAAGTACCAGCGCGCCTTCCACCCGTCCCGCAGGCCCATCTCCACGACCTGCAGCTTCCGGCCGTTCACCGTTTCATCCGGCAAACGCCGGCGGTGCGGGTAGCGTGAGCCGATCCGCATCGGTTCGCGGAAGTCAGCCCCGGCCAGGTTCTCGAAGTGTTCCCCGAGGGACAGCGGTCCAAACCCGAGCTTCTCGTTCTGCTGCCAGGCGGATTGGCCGTCGAAGGCCTGGACCAGCAATCCGTATTCAGGCAACGTGTAGTCGTAGCGATACAGGCCGCTGGCCGTCGCGCGGATGTAGGTGGGGATCGGCGGACGGTCGTTTCCAAACCTGATCTGGCACACATAGTCCGCCGAGTGGAGATCTAGCAGGGCATTTGGCCCGCCGAGGGCCTCGATCCAACGGTTCAACACGAGCCGAGCCCCTTCCTCATCCGGCCGCGGATCCGCCGCCGCCGCGGGCACCGCGGCCGTCACCAGCACCAGCCACGCGGCCAGGCACCAGGACCCCAGTCTGCATGCTCCCTGTCTGGACAACGTCATGGCTGGCTGGGCTGCGCTTTGGCGGCCGGTCGCTGCGAGGCCAGCCACCGCCGCGCCGCATCAACGACCGGGTCGCGCCCCGCGGCGAGGTCGGCCAGGGAAAGGGACACGGCCTCATCGGGGGTCACTCCGTTTCCTTCGATCAGCCGGCCTGCGGGAGTCTGCATGTCGGCGATGGCATACTGCAACAGGTCACCGGTCGGCAAGGCCTTGAACAGGGACGGCAAGGCGGCGCCCGGACTGTTCTCGCCAAAGACCCGCACCCGGCCCGCCTCCTGCAAACCCGCCGCCATGATCTCGCTGGTTGACGCGGATCCGCGGTCGATCAACACCGCCACCGGCCCCAGAAACGCGTGCGCCTGCGGCGCCACCTCAAAGCCGAGATGTCCCTGCCGCAGATGCATCGTCCCCAGCGAAAAGGCATGGTCGCTCAGCCAACCGCTGATGCCCGGCGCCATCACGGTGACGCCGCCCGGGTTGCCCCGCAGGTCGAGAATCAGTCCGCCGTCCGCCGGCATCCCGGTCAGGAGCTTCCGGATATCCTTCATGGCCTGGCGGGCAAAGACATTGAAACGCAGCCAGGCAATACCCGGCTCGATCTGGCGAATGTCGCATTCCACCGGCACGCTGGGAAAATCGCCCATCGGCTCCGACCAGACCCCCTCGTGGGCGGCGCAGGTCAGGCGCACATCCCTCGTGACGCCGGCGCCATCGCGCACCGTGAGACTGACGTTCGAGCCCACCGGCCCGCGCAGGCGGCTTTCCGCCAGTTGCATCAGCCAGAGGCCGCACCGGGCCGGCTCGATCCCGGTCTCCCGCAGGTACCGATCGAGCTCGTCGAGTTTCAAGCCGTCCAGTTCCACGATGGTTTCTCCCGGCTGCAACCCGGCCGCGGCCGCCGGGGATTCCGGCGCGACCCCGGTCAAAGCCACGACATTCTCCACATAAGCCACCCGCAGACCGGTCGTGCCGATCCGCACGCGCTCGGCCGGCGTGAACACCGCCGCCTCCCGGGACATGATGGCGAAATGGCTGCGCTTCAACTCGGCCAGCATCGCCGTCAGCAACCGGCGCAATCCCGGCTGATCCGTCACCGCCGGGAGCTGCAGCCGGTAGCGATCCCGGACCGCCACCCAATCGACCCCGCCAAAAGTCGCATCGTAATAGGCCGCGTTGATCGTGCTCCACACTGTCTCGAAAGTCTCGTCGCGCAGCCGGGCCCAGTTTTCCGCAGTGACGGATGCCGGCTCCGCCGTTTCCCCGGCCCTCGCCACCCCGGACAGCAACCAGCAGGTGAAGAGCAGGACTTTCCAGCCACGCCACCGATGCTTGGTTCGCATGGTCAAAGGATTTTTTCACCGCAACGCGTTGTCAAGATCCCGCCGGACTAACGCTCAGGCTACGCCTTCAGGAGGATCGTTTCGATTGGGGAGAGTTCGTGCAGTCATTGAGCGTCACCCTATTGAGACTTACGTTAACAAGTGACACCTGCCACTGCCTGATTTCGAGGCTCCCCCACACACCCCGCCCTGGCGGGCACCCGTTCGGCTGAGCTCACGGCCTCGGCCCTCTTCCTAGAGGGGATTTCCGGACCAGTTGATCGGGTCCCCTCTAGGAAGAGGGGTGGCGCGAAGCGACGGGGGGTGTCGCTTCTTTGCGTAATCCTCAATAAGACGTGACGGGCGTGAGTAGGGCCAGTCTCCGACTGGCCTCTTCCTTTTTTCGTGCGAATGCGGCCGGTCGAAGACCGGCCCTACCCCTGAGCGCAGCGTCGCGACTAACGGAAATCCTCAAGCGTGTCTCTCGGGGCTGAGGAATATCGATTCCATGGTTCGCTATTCGATGAACCGCCACGACCGAGCCCGACTGCTTCAATGCCTTGATCAGTGCCGAGCGGAAAAATCGGTGGTTAAGCCGGTTTGGATGGTTCCGGCCTGGTCGCGAGTTCAAGTCCGGCCAGATGGGCCAGCGCCGCGTCCCGCGAGCCGCCACACATCTCCTCGCTCGGCCGCAGGCTGACGCAGAACGCCGGCCGCTCCGGCTGGCCGAAGATCGCACAGCGCATGTCCGGCAGCAACTGCACGCACGGTATCCCCGCCGGCTTGCTGTATGTCTTCAATATATTCTTTTCTCTATTACTCATGACGCATCATCCGTGAGAAAAGACCGATGCGCGATTGCCAACAGCATCACATCGGCCAGTCATAAAATCTCTGAATGTCAGATTCCCCGATGGGAAGAAAGCAAACAGAGATTATCGAATAAACGTACCCCCTCTCTCTAGACATATCATAAAAGCCCAATTGATGTCGCTTGCCCTCGTAAGAACCAACGCACCTCGTCTCATTTCAGGGAACCACCGGGGGCTATTCCATTGCCAGGTAAGTTCCACGAGCCGGGACTGGCACGCAGCGCGGCGTCGGTGAAGGTGCGGCCGGCAGTCTCGACAGACGACTCCATCAGCGTGTCGCTCGTGATCACCGGGGCCGCAGCGATCTCGTTGATGAGTGTGATGTGGTGCGCCGGCGCGGGCTTGACCGGGCTGCTCATCTCGGCGTGCTCGGGCATCCCGAAGCCGAACAGGATCGGCAGTGCGGGAAACGGCCGCTCGCCGGGCTGCGCCGTCAGCCGCACCCGGTGGTTCTCACCCGCGATCGTGGCGACGGCATGCACCAGGGACTTCGGGCCATCGCCGACGAGTTCGAGTTCGACATCGGAATCGCGTCCGCCGCGCAAATACAGCAGCGGACCGTGCGCCATGTCGCCCCGGCTGCGGCGCACGATGGTCTGCGAGCCGATCAGGAACGCGCGCTCGCAGCCGCGCGCGACGCAGTTCTCGACAACGGTCTTGGTCGGCGCGTCATCCTTCGCGCCGATCTCGAAGCCGGCGCGGGTGTTGATCGCGGTGCAGTTCACGAGCGTGACGCTGCCGGCATTGCCGTAAGTGCGGAACCCGTCCTCGGTGAGCGCCTTCATGTAACCCGGCGTGATGGCGTAGCGGCCGTCGCGGTTGGGATAAACCGACTTGAAGCCCAGATCGAAGGCCGGGCCGGCAGTTTCGCGCAGCATGTCGTCGGTCGCACGCATCACGCCCTCCGCGTAGCAGTCCTCGAGGCGGATGTTGTCACCGGCCTGGATGTAGAAGCAGTGACCGAAGGCGCGGCTGAGCACGCGACAGCGGCGCAGCACCGATCCAGAGCCGAGGATGCGCACGCCGCTCTGTTTGCGCAGGGAAACGAGATTGGGGCCACCCTTGCCGAGCAGGTCGCCATAGCCGTAGGGGGAGGATCCCTGCAGATGCAGCGTCGCGTCTTCGACCGTGTTCCGTTCGCCCTGGAGGCAAAGCAGCGTGCCGTTGCCACCGCGCTGCTCGCTGCCGAAGGTGCGGAAGGACGGCCCGCGCAGCACGTTGCCCGAGCCGGTGAGGACAAAGGTGCAGATGTAGGTGTTGCCCGGTATTTTTCCGTAGAGGTCGGTGTCGATCTCGATCTCGACGCCCGTGAGATCGATCGTGTTGTCGTTGCCGCCGAAGGGAAACAACGGCACGAGCGGCCGACCCTCCGTACGCACGATGCCGGCGCGAATCGTCGCGACCACATCGTCCGTGAAATAGTCCGCGAACCGGTAGGTGCCCGGGCGGAGCTTGATGTGCTTCCCATTCGCCGTGACCGCTCGGGCCAGTTCGGCCAGGGATGTCACTTCGACCGGCGACGATGCGGCATCCCCCGCAGTCAACCGTGGGAGCGCCACCGCCAGCCATAGAAGAGCACACACACCGCGAGGCAGAAAACGGAGGGAGAACATGATGGGAATGAAGTTAGTGGTTGTTACAGAAATTGACGAGACGGGGAATTGCTGGCGCCAAGGCTCAGGGACGCAGCGGTTCGATGGTAAAGGCAAAGGTGTAGTCGTGCTCCGGGCGGAGTTGATACAGTGGGCGCGGCCAGGCACCCCAGGAGTCCTCGCCACCGACGCCCATCTGCGCGTGTGCGATGTGCACGGTCACGAGTTCACGGCGTGGGATGTCGGCGGGATGCGCTTTCTCCTCGAGATCGGACTGGCGGAACGGATATTCGGACATTTCGAGCGGCTGCCCGTCCGCTGAACGGAAACGCAGGCCGTGTCCCAAGACGTCGGTGAAGCGGCTCCAGCGGATGCCCGTGCGATTGCCCGTCTCGCCCGGTATAATATATGGAAACCACGCGTGATCCACGTCCTCGGTCCACACGCCGAGCGGATATCCGCTTTGCCGATCACGGTAGTTTTCCCCAGGGCCGCGCCCGAACCATTGCCAGCGCGTTAACTCGGCCGGCAATTCGCACGAGAAGCCGATGCGCGGGACCACCGGGCCACCCGCCGGGCTGAAGCGGCAACGCACCTCGATCGCGCCGTCCGCGGTGACGACGTAGTCCACACGCGCGGTCGCGTCGGCCGCCGGGATGCGCAGGTTGTAGCCGAGCGTCACGCCGTCGGCCGCCTGCGCCGCCTCGCGCAACGTCGCGAACGATTTCTCGCCCGCCTCGCGCCACGGCGCGCACGTGCGCGGCATGCGGTTGCCGCGATCGTTGTCGGTCGGGGCGCGCCAGAAGTCGGGCGTGAGCGGACTCAGCAGCAGCTCGCGCCCGTCGCTGCGGTAGGAGACGAGCCGGCCCGTGCGGTCATCAAAGGCAGCGGAAAAGCTCGCCCCGCTCACGACGGTGCGGGCCAGCGCCTCGTCGCGCTGCAGCGTGAGCGTCCCCGCGGGGCGCACCGCTGGTGCCGCGGGCCGGCTCCAGCCGAGGGCGAACTGCTCGCGCGCGATCACGAAGTCCGCCGTCGCCCACGGCCGGTCGGCGCCTTGCAGGAATTCGAGCGTGAGGTTATACTCCGCCCCGGGCTTCGGCGTCACCGCCGGCAACGGCACGCCGATCACGGCGGTCGCCTGCGGAGCCAGAACCGGCAAACGGGCGACCCCCGTGTGCACCGGCACGCCGTCCTCGAGCAGCGACCAGCGATACTCCTGCGCCGCGAGCGCCCGGAAAAAGAATTCGTTGAACACCTGCACGCGCGGCTGAGCAGCGGCAGGGTCGAGGGGCGTGACGAGTAGGTCGCGATACTGGTGAAACACCTCGGCGGCGTGCGGCTTCGGCGAGAGATCGGCGGCCATGACACCGTCCGCGCAGGAATTGGAGTCGTTGGGCCGGTCGCCGAAATCGCCGCCGTAGGCGTAGAAACGCACCCCGCCGTCGGGCGCTAGGTAGTGCGCCGGATCGTGGCGCGTCACCGCGGGCGTGACGCCGTCGGGCATCGGCTTCGTGCGCAGGAGGCCCTGGTCGCGCCAATCCCAGATGCAGCCGCCCTGGAGCAGGCGCTCGCGCCGGATCACCGTCCAGTAATCGGCGAGGCCGCCGCTGGAGTTGCCCATCGTGTGGTTGTATTCGCAGAAGATCATCGGCCGCTGCTGCGCGAGCGGCTTGGCCTCCTCTTCGCGGCACCACGCGGCCAGCCGGGCGACGGGGAAATACATCGGCGTGATGAGGTCGATGTAGGGCGACATGCCGGGCTTCGCGAACTGCGCGCCCATGCCGGCGCGCTCATATTGCACGGGCCGGCGGTCGCGCTCGTGCAGCCAGCGGGCGCACGCCTCGAAGTTCACGCCGTCTCCCGCCTCGTTGCCGAGCGACCAGACGATGATGCTCGGGTGGTTCTTCAGCAGCTCGACCATGTTGCGCACGCGGTCGAGATGCGCCGGGCCCCACGACGGATCCTTGGCCAGCGAATCGTTGGCGTAGCCCATCCCGTGCGACTCGATGTTGGCCTCGCTGATGACGTAGAAACCGTATTCGTCGACCAACTCGAGGAAGCGCGGGTCGTTCGGGTAGTGCGAGGTGCGAATGGTGTTAATGTTGAGCCGCTTCATCGCGTCGAGCTCGGCGCGCATGTTGGCCTCGGTCACGTAGAAGCCGGTGACCGGATCGAAGTCGTGGCGGTTGACGCCCTTGATGAGCACGGGCTGGCCGTTCACGAGGAGGTTGCCGTTTTTGACCTCGGAGCGGACGAAGCCGACCTTCGTGGCGTAATGGTCAATGTCTGCGCCGGACGCGTCGCGCAGCGTGAGGAGCAACGAATACAACTGCGGCTGCTCGGCCGACCACGGCTGGATCGCGAGGTCGTCGCGCCGAAACTCGCCGACGTCCTCGCCCGCGGCGGGCGCCTCGCCGCCGATCCGGCCCTCGGCAATCACCTGCCCCGCCGCGTCACGCAGCGTCGCGTCGACCCGGTAACCGGCCGGCGCGGCGCCGTAGTTGCGCGTCCAGGCTTTCACCTGGAGCCGGCCCGTGCGGTAGTCGTCGGCCAGCGTGGCCTGCACTTCGAAGTCGCTCAGGTCGATCGGTGCCGCAGACCAGAGATAGACGTCGCGGAAGATGCCGGAGAGGCGCCACATGTCCTGGTCCTCGAGGTAGGAGCCGTCGCTGTAGCGGTAGACCTCGACCGCGAGCAGGTTTTCGCCCGGCGTGAGGTAGGGCGTGAGATTGAATTCCGCCGGGGTGCGGCTGTCCTCGGAGTAGCCGACACGCTGCCCGTTCACGTAAACGTAGAACGCGGACATCACGCCGTTGAAGACGATGAACGTCTGCCGGCCCTGCCAGTCCGCCGGCACGGTGAAGGTGCGGCGGTAGCACGAGACGGGATTGCGCTCGGCGAAGGTCGTCCACTCGCGGTCGGGCTCGAGCGTGACGCGCGGCGGCGAGCGGCGGAACGGATACTGGATGTTGGAGAAGAGCGGCGTGCCGTAGCCGAGCAACTCGACGTTCGCGGGCACGGGAATGAACTTCCAGCCCCAATCGTTGAAGGAGAGCTTTTCGAAGCCCTCGGGCTTCCGCGCCGGATCGGCGGCCCAAGCGTAGCGCCACTCGCCGTTGAGCAAGCGACACCACGGACTCTCGAGGCGGCGCTGCGTCAGCGCGCCCTCGGCCGTCGGGAACGGCATTTTCGCCGCGTGCGCGGCCTCCTTGTTGAGGCGGAAGACGGCCTGGTTCTCCCAATCGGGCGGCTGCGCGAGTGCGGCGACGGCGCTGCATAGGCCGAAGAGGGCGGAAAGGAGGATTCGAATTCGGCGGACCATGGTGCAAACTCAGGGCAGGACGCTTTCCGTCACGACCCGCGCGGCGGTTTCATTCTTGAGCGTGATGTCCTTCGCCGCGCCTCGTCCGCGCTGGTAGTAGGCGTTGCCGCGCTGGGTGCCGATCGCGACAACCAGCTCCGGCGGCACGATCTCCGGTCGGGCGGCGTGCAGATGCACGGTGTGGCCCGCGCCGTTGATGACCGCGAGCGTGTCGTTCACCCGTGCGCCATCTGTGGCGAGAATCTCCAGTTCAACCTCCACGCGACGCGCCCCGGGGCTGGTGATGCTGAGCGCCTCGGAGAAGGAAGCGTCGGCCTTGCCGCCGCGGACGATGTCGCCGGAGCCGAGGCTGAAGCCCGCCTGCACGCAGTGGAGCGCCTCGCTGTCGACGATGGTGTCCGCGCCGGGTCCCAGCGCGGTGCAAATGCCGCGGCGCATCTGACGCACGGTGCAACGCCGGATCGTCGTTGCTCCCGTGGGCACATCGCCGCTCTTGTCGTAGAGCCGGATGCCATCCTCGCTGAGCGAGAGGACTTCGCCGGGCAGGATTGTGCCATCTGCCGCAACCTGCACGCCTTCCACATACGTGCCGTTCGACGCCTTGAATCCCCGCTCGAACGCAATGCCGGATCGCTCCGCCAGAATGTCCTCGGTGCGGCGCAACAACCCGTCCACGTGGCAGTCCTCGATCAGCGTGTTCTTGGCACCTTGCACGAAGATACCGTGCCCCATCGCGCGCATGTGCACGCGGCAGTTGATCAGCTGCACACCGTCGGCCGGCGCACCGATGCGGATGCCGTTCATCTTCCGCACTACGCCGCCCGAGATGCCGAACAGGCTGCCGTAGCCCCACGGGCTGGAGCCGGACGTGGTGATTTCGACGTCGCGCAACACGACCTGCGAACCGGTAATGTTGAAAATCTTGTTCTTGCTCTGCACACCCGGTCGGTCGCCAAAGTTCTCGGTCTTCACTCCCTCGAACACGAGGCGGTCGCCCGCGAGATCGATGACGCAGTAGAAAGGATCCGACGGAGTCACCGGGCCGAACCGGCTGAACAACGCCGTGTCGATGCGGAGGGTGACGCCGCGCAAATCAAAGTGGCTGTCCTTCCCGGTGAAGCGCAGGAAGCGCGGGCCCTCCGCCGTATCCAGCACATAGGTGCCGGGCTTCAGGCGCACGCGGGCGTGGTCCCGGCTCGCCCACTGGCGCAAGGCGGCAAGCGAATCGATCTCCACGACACTCTCAGGCTCCGCTGCGTGCGCCGCGCTCCACGCGAACAGGAGCGCGAGCAGCGGCCGCAGGAGTCTGAGGCAGGAACGAAGCCGCCCGTTGTGCGCCCGGCAGGGACCGTCCTGATGATCGAGAAAGTAAGGCGATGAGGTCATGCGAGCGAAACGTGCAGGGCCGAATGCGCGGCGAGCCAGCCCGGCGCCGACGGCACCAGATGCCGCCCGGGCCGCTGCGCCAGCGGGCCCAGTGCGATCGGGCTGGGCCGATGATTGACGATGATCACCTGGTCACCGAAGCGGGCCCACTCCACGCCCCTTCGCGGCGCCAGTGGCGCAAACGGCGAACGGCCGCAGAGCATCTCCACCGGAGTCTGGTGCAGGAGCACGACGGGGTGCATCTCCCGCTTCCCGTAGGCCGGGGGCACGATCGGCATCGTGCGACGCGAGTAGGCGTAGCCGTATTCGAAACCGAACGAGAGCACCCGGCCCGATCCGATGGCAAGCCGCGCGAACGCCGTGCGGCCCGAGGCGAGGTAGGTCGCGAGCGCTTCGCCGGAAGCGAAGGCGACATTGGACCAGCCGTGTGGGATGATTTCCTCGACCCACTTCCAGGCGTCGAACTCCACCACCTCCTCCGCCACCCCGAAGGCCGACCGGGCCAACGCGCAGCCGGGACCGTGGAGCAGCGTCCCGCCCTGCTCCACCCACGCGCGCACGGAGCGCTCGAGCACCGCGTTGTCGCCGAGGTCGTAAAGCGGGTTCACCGGCACGACCAGCGTGTGGTAGTCTTGCAGCGCGCCCGCGACCACCTGATCCGGATGAACGATGTCCACATGCCAGCCGAGGTCGGTGAACTGCTGATACCAGCCGAGCAGGTCCATGCGGTGGCGGCCGCCAACATCACAGGGCAACGGCTCGTAGAGGCTCAGCTCGCGCGGAAAGAGAATGGCCACTTCCTTCGAACGCGGGGCGTCGAGCAACGGTATGACCTCGGCCGCCCAACGGTTGCCCGCACGCAGCGAATCCTTGAATATCTCGTCCATGCGGAACAGCACGCCCCCGTCGTCCAGACCGCTGTAGCCGTAGACGTGCAGGTTGGCCGCACCCGCGGCGACGAGCGTGCCAATGGCCTCGGCGGGGGGCACGCTGCGGTAGATGTCGCCATTGACGTGCCGGCCCAGATACAGCCCCGCGGTGAACGGACGGTGGGCGTTGGCGCTGCGCAGGATCGATCCTTCGACGCCGACCACCGAGGCATCCGGGAGATTCTCGGCGTTGAGTGGGGCGGTGATGAACAACACGCCGTCGACATGCGGCGCAACTCGCCAGACGTCCAGCGCGCGCTTGGCCGTGGGCCAGTAGGACTGGTCGGGCGGATTGAAAAAGTAGCCCCACTGGTGGAGCACCGGCTCGACGAAGAGTTGCGGCGCAACCTCGCGCCAACGGGCCTTCATCGCCGCGAAATAGTCCTCCATGACACCGGCCAGCCAGGTCTGGTTGTCGATCCAGCGGTGAAAGTCGGGCGTCCGCCGGGCGAAGTCATCGGCCGTGGGAATGGCGCAGCCGACCCAGTCGAGCTGCTCGGGGTGCAGCCAATAGTCGGTGGGGGTCAGCTCGGTGAACGATCGGTCGGCGAGGGCATAGCGCGCGTTGAGCCGGGCAATGTCTCCGCCGTGGCGCTGTTCCAGCCAGGTGAGGTATTTCTGTTTGCCCTCGGCGTCGAAGCTAGGCTTCGGGATCGGGTCGAACATCGTCTGCATGACGATCCGCCCATCGGGACGCCGGTGCATGCCCGCCCCGTAGAGTTTCAGCAGGCCGAGGACGTGGTCCACCATCGTCTGCTGCGCCTTGGGCGACCAGTATTTGTAAGTCCCCATCGGCCGGCCGTCGGGCAGGATGCTCTCCTCGCCCCGCACGGGCGGCACGTCACGGATCGTCGGGTAAAGGTTGTCGCCGCAGAGGTAGAGGGCGAGGTGCGTCCAATCGAGCCCGTGCTTCTGCGCCTCGGCCATCATCAACTCCTGCATGCCGACGTATGGGCTGGCCGGATCGCCGCGGTAGCGCGCGAAGAAGTCCTCCCACGGCTTCGAGTCGAGGTTGAGGCTCGTGAAACCGAGTCCGGCGGCTTCGGCGATGCCGCGGCGCACGGCCTCCCGGTCGCTGAAGAACGGCTCGAAGAAATTGCCAAACCACAGCCCGAGCATGGGGGAAGACAAGGGCATGGCGGCGGAGGATTCGGATTTTCCTTGGGCCGGGCTCCCCCTAGCAGGGCCGCTCGTCAGGGAGAGCGGGCACCCGCCATCCGAGCCGGATGGCTCCGCGGCATTCAAGCCGCGGAGCAAAGGCGGCGGGAGCATGCGGCCTAGTGGCCTAGAACGTGAAGGTGTTGGTCAGTTGAAACTCGCGGCCGCGCAGGGCCTTGAGGCCGTTCGCAATCACGCGGGATCCATCGTCGGCCGTGACGTTGTAGAAATTGCGCACGATGGGCCCGCGCTCATTCATCAGGTTGTTGATGTTTAGCTGGATCTTCCAACGAATATCCTTTTGGGCGACCTTGAACTTCCGCCCGTAGCTGGCGAAGGCGTTTACGGTGTAGCTGCCTTTGGCGTAAAAGGGACGGTCAAAGTCATAATCGAGGTTGGCCAGGCGCCAGTAGTTGGAGATCGCATCGTCATACCAGGCGATGTTGGTGCCCACTTCCAGCCCCTTGAGGCTGCCCTCGATGAAGCTGTATTTGCCGAGGAACTTGGCTGACCAGCTGGCGAGGTTCGGATCCTGCTGCCCGTCAAGGGCGGCCTGGGTGCCGAGGAGGGCGACGGCATCGTTGTAGGACTCGGCAAAGGTCTGCGGCGTGATCGCGGTGGAATTTGGATTGGTCCGGCTTCCGTTGGGTCCGGTCGCATAAGTTGCCAGGGCCGAGCTGTTGGCACTCCACCAGGAGGCGAACTCGCCGCCGATGTTTGTCGCGATCTGGGTGTTGTAGCTCACGGCGAGGCGCGTGCTGATCGAGCGCGTGGGATTGTAGGATACGATAAGCTCGTGACCCTTGGATTGCATGTCCCGGGTATCCCATGCCAGGCCGGTGGCGAATGGATCGCTGGCGATGGCCCCGGTCAATTTCATGATGGCCGTCATGTTCTGCGCATCGTCAAAGGGCACGCGCAAAGCACCAGTTGTCAGCTGATCGTTGGTCCGGGTGGTCTCGTAACGGTTGTATTCCAGCCGGAGAGCGCCGTCGAAGAAGCCAAAGCGAATGCCAAAATCCTTGCTTTCGCCCCGGCTGGTCGGAAGGGAGACCCCGTAGATGCCGATGCGGCTCGCGGAGGGGTTGATATTCACGGCGGTGTTGCCAACGAGCGCGACGTTCCTCGTAAGTCGGACGATGGCACCAAGGTTGCGGGATATCCCGGTGACGGTGTCGTAGACCACGTCGGGCAGATTCTCCCGCTGGGGCTCATCATTGGTGAGCGTGCGCACGTAGGTCGGATCCTCGAACTGGGCGCGGGTCATCGGCTCATACGCGGTATAACGGCGGCCGTAGGCGGGATTGATCGCGTATTGCCATTCATATTTGTCTACATTCTCCGTGCGGTAGCCGAAGTTCACGATCAGTCGTTTGTTGAAGAACTCGCTTTGCGTCACGAAAAGATCAGAGGTGATGTGCTCGCCCTGAAAGCTGGGCGCGCCGTTGGCGTTCGGCACATTCTGGTAGGTGTAACCGTCGATGGTGACCGGGTCGTAGGTGAGGGCAAAGTTGCGGTAGTCCGACATGAACCCGCTGCGCGGGTCGATGTATTCGCGCAGATAGGCGCGATACTGCGCATCAAGGTAATTAGTAATATTAAGGGGGCCAGTCGGCGTGCCGACCACCAACAGGCGATCGCGAAAGATGTTGTTCGATTGCTCGACGTAGGAATGCATGAGGGCGAGGTCATGGCGCCCAACGAGACCCTTTAGCCACCGTGACGAAACCCGATCACGGAGATCCAAGGTGTAAGCCGCGGTGAGCGTCAGGGTGTCGGCCCGGAAACGACGATCATTGTATGCGGGCACGCCCTCGATGTAGTATTTGCCGAAGTTGGGATTCGCGGATCCATCCGGCAGGAGGGCGTGCACATCGCGCCACAATTCGCGGCTCGGCGCCTGAATCTGGTAGCGGTCGGAATTGTTCCGGCCGGCCACGAACTGCAGGTAGACGCTGTCAAAGACCTTGGTTTGCAGTGCCGCATCGAAGGCTTGGTATTTCACCCAAGCACCGTTGTTGTAGCCACTGTAGTTCAAGGTGTCGGAGAGGGTGCCGGGACGCGTGAGCTCCACCGGGAAGCTGCGTTGGTTGAAGAACGACGCCGTAAACTCCCGGGTGCGGTCGGAATAGGCCGAGTTCGCCCAATTGATGACGTCGCCGCCGGCCATCGTGTAGCGGTTGCCGGCCCAACGCTCCATGCCCCACAGACGCAGATCGGTGGCGGCAGAGGGGCCGATGATGGAACCGTTGGCTAGCTTGAGCTGCACCTGGCGATTCGAAGGCACGTTAGTCGTCAGCACCGCGGGCGCGCCGAGGCTCTCATAAACGGAGAAATAATCGGTCATGAGGGTGTAGTCGGTCGCCGGTTGGAAGGTCTCGTCTTCGCGTTTTTCGAAGCTGAGGCTGAGCTCGGTATTCTTGAACAGGTGGGACTTCTTGAGCAGCTGGGCGTTTGAATTCAAGTAGACGGCGCGCTTCTTCCAGAAGGAAGGGGTGACCTCGAAGTTCTGGTCTTCGTGGAGCATGGAAAGGTGCAAGCCCCATCGGTCTTTGATGATCGTCTGGTCGAGATCGAGCGTGTAGCGAGTCGAGCCCCAGTTGTCCGTCTTGAAGGAAAGGGTCGTGCTGTCCTTGCGGCCGAACTGATAGCGCTTCGTGGAGTAGTTCAACGAGCCGCCACCGGGACCGGCGCCGAACAGGATCGAATTCGGGCCTTTCGCGGCGATGAGGTTGGTCGAGTTGTAGGCCTCGAAGGGTGTGGTACCGGCTGTGAAGTTGCGGAGGGTGACGTTGGTCGTGAAGCCGCGAATCTTGTAGATATTTCCGCTGTCATAGACGGTGTCGAACACCGGGTTGTCGTTGTAATCCAGATTCGAGATCACGCTGAAGAGATTGTCGATGGTCGTGACGCCCAGGTCCGCGATGACCTCGGCCGTCACGATGTCGAGCGGAGCCGTGACATCTTCCAGGCTCGTGCGCAGGCGGCTGCCGGCGAGGGTCTCCTTGGCCCGGTAGCCGGTGTCATTCTCGGCCGTCACGGTGAACGGAGAGAGCTCGAGCACGGGTTCGGTTGGTGTCGGGTTGACCGGAGCGGCGGGCTGGACTTGGCCGACAAGGAGAGCCGGGATCGCCGCGAGGGCGGCGACCAGATGGAAACGTCGCCAGGGGCGATCAGCAGTGCACAAGGCGCGGATGAAACTGCACGTAGTATACATGAGGGAAAACGCGGGGCGCGTAGGTTGGGGTTAGGAACGGCAGGGGTGCCGAAATGCATCTGGGGTATTTTCTTCGCAGAATATTTTATCAACGGTCCCCGTGGTTTCACTGGTAAGCAATAGACCTAATTAGGTCGCGTACGCATGCAGTTTCAAATGAGCGAAGTCCGCCATTACGCCCGTGCCCCCAAGATCCTGCGCGCACAGACCGACGATGGCCCCGGTGAAATGCAGGGCGGTGCCGTAGTCGTCGGATAGTTTCGATGCATCAAGCTCGGGGCCGACCGGCTGCCACGTGGCGCCGTCAGGCGAAGCGGAGAATTGCAAGCGGGCACCATTGATCTCCGCCTGCAGGTGGTATGCGGGCCAATCGTTCACCGCGACGAGCGACTCGGTGATCTCGCCGTAGACGCCGTCGTCGGTGTACACAACGCCGAGCACGCGCCCGCGCAGCTCGTCGTGCGTGACGCGCAGGTAGAAATGCGTGCGTGTGTCATAGTAGCAGATCAGGCCGGCCGATTGCGTGAAATGTTCCGGACGAAACTCCATCAACGTGCGCACCACGGCGCGGTGTTCGGTGAGGCGCTTCGCCACGAGGCTCTGGTGGAAAAGCGAGTGCAATGATTCTCGCCCGCGCAACCGCAACCAGCCGGGGCGGGCGGAGAGCGAGGCCCAGCATTCCTCCACCGGACCGCGCAATGAGCACCACGAGGCGTCGAGTTGCGGGGCGTCGAAGTCGTCGCACGGCGGGGAGGCTGGCCAGGGCCGGGCGACGGTGTCGGTCGGCGCCGGCACCTCCACCCGCGGGAGCGTGCCGCCCTGATCCAGCCGCAGCCAGCCATCGTCGGACCAGACAACCTTCTGCAGGCAGGTTTCGCGGCCAAGCAGGCAGCGGCGGAGCGTGGCGGGATCGGCGGGATGTCGGTCGAGCGGTGGTTGTGCGGCGGGGTCGTGTGGACCGAGCACGAGCGGGCGGCTGGACAGGTGCGCCAGGTACCATTCGCCGGCAGGCGTCTGCACCAGTTCGCCGTGACCGACTTTTTGCAACGACCAGTCGGGGGCGTCGCGCGTCGTCAGCAACACGGGTTGCGGATCGAGTTCGTAGGGACCGGTGATGGTTCGGGAGCGCGCCATCGCGATGCCGTGGTTCCACCCGGTGCCACCCTCGGCGAGCATGAGATAATACCAGCCGTACCTTTTGTAGAGGTTGGGGCCCTCCGTGAGCACTTCCCTCCCGAGGATCTTCGTCATCGCCCCAACGAGCTTCCGGCTCACGGGGTCGTATTCCTGCAGGACAATGCCGGCGAATCGGTTCCGGCCCGGACGGAAGTCCCACATCATGTTTACGATCCACTTCCGGCCGTCATCGTCATGAAAGAGCGAGGGATCGAAGCCAATCGCGTTGAGGGCCACCGGCTCGCTCCACGGGCCCGTGATCTCCTGAGCCGTGGTCAGGTAAATTCTGAGGTCCTTGAACTGCCGGCCCAGGCCGCAGGTGCGGACGTTGGTGGAGATCAGCCAGAACTTTCCGTCGGCGTGGCTCAGCGACGGCGCCCACACGCCCCCGGAATCGGGGACCCCACGCAAGTTCAGCTGCGATTCGCGCGTGAGCGCATGGCCGACCGGCCGCCAATGCACGAGATCGCGCGAGTGATGCAGCGCCACACCCGGCCACCATTCAAACGTGCTCGTCGCGAGGTAGTAGTCCTCCCCCACGCGCACGAAAGACGGATCGGGGTGGAAACCTCGAAGGACGGGGTTGCGGATGCTGTGCATGGCCGCGGGAGGCCAGATTCAGACGGAGCCGGCCTTGAGCATGTGCCGCCGGTGGGAACGCACCAGCAGCACACCGATCAGCAGCATCACCCCGCCGCAGGCGAAATAGCAGAACCGGCCGGCAGGCGGGTTGGGGATCGCCACGAGCAGCATGATAAAGCCGCCGTAGATTACACACAGTCGGCCGACCGCACCGACGAAGCCGTGATTTTCCCGCACGGCAGCAGCGGGATCATCCGGCAGCGGTGTCTCCATCCGCGTGAAAAAATCGTCCACGGCCGCCCGATGGGCTGCCGGGCTGCGTTCGTAAAACAGCGAGGTGAAAAAGAGCCAGGAAACGCAAACGACCAGGATCGAAGCGACGGTGGCGATCACGGTAAACTCCGTGAGTTCCTCCGGCTTGAAGGGCCCGCCGAAGCCGGGAATCCAGGCAAACATCTCCGGCCGGAGCAGCGGCTCCAGCCGCACCCCGGTCCAGCCGGCCAGCCCGTCGCGCACCGCCGCCGGCATGCCGACGGCAAGCGAGACAACAAAACCGAGCAGCACGGTGCTCCACGCCGACCAGCCGGGCGTGCGCTTGTAGAAAATGCCGAGAAAGGCGGGCACGGCCAGGGGCAGCAGCAGGCTCACCCCGACCTGGTTGAGCAGGTCGAAGAACCCAAGTGAGCGGTAGCGGCTGATGAGCACGGCCAGCAGGATGACCACCACGCCGAAGCTCGCGGTCACCAGCTTGCTCAGCCATAGTAACTTCTTTTCCGGGCAGGAGGGATTTACGACAGGCAGGTAAAAATTCCGCACCACGATGCCGGCGCCCTGGTTCAGAATCCCGTCGAGCGTGGTGAGCGTCGCGGCGAAGATGCCGCAGATCAGCAGGCCGAGCATGCCCTGCGGCAGCACGGCGGCGGCCGTGGCGAGAAACGCCGCCTCGCTGGGAAACTTGAGCTGCGGAAACATTACCCCGAGGTCCGGGTGCGTGATGGCCGCGGCCATCGGCGGCACCAACCAGATCAGCGGTCCGAGCAGGGTGCCCACGATCGGAATGATCAGGCTGAGCCGCGCGTGCCGGTCGCTGCGCGCCATCATGTATTTGGCCGCGCTTTCGTCGTTCAGACTGCTCTTGTTGATGATGGTGTTGACCGTGAGCGCGAGAAACCAGAGCGAGATGTAGCCCGGCCGCGCGAACTCACTCCAGGCAAAATGCGCTGCGGGCGCACGCTCCAGCAGTCCTGCAACACCCCCGACCGCCGGCTGCAGCAGGGCCAGGACCGTGATGACGATCGTCACGGTCACCACCAGGAGCATCTGCACAAAGTCGCTTGCTGCCACGCCGAGGGCGCCACCCAGCATCGACACCAGGGTCACCGTTGCCCCCAGCACAACGAGCGTGAGCGTCAGGTCGGTGCGGAAAACCGCAGCCATGAAGACGCCCACAAAGTTGAGCCCGAGGCTGCTGAAGATAAGTGAGACCGGCAGCCGCACCCAGGTGTAGAACTGCTGCGTGCCCGGCCCGTAGCGCAGACGCAGCGCCTCAAAGGGCGTGACGACGCGCATCCGGCGGAAACGGTAGCAGGTGAACAGCAGCAACACGAAGGTCGAGACGACGTTCTGGTAGAACAGCACCACGGCATAGGGGCCGGTCTCATACATCTTGGCCGCCCCGCCGGTGAAGGTCCACGCGCTGAATCCCGCCATCCAGGCGCCCGCCCCCGTGATCCACCACGGCAGCGAGCCGCCGCCCCGGAAATAGGACGAGGTGTCCCGGTTCCGGCGCGCGAAATACAGCCCGATCCCGATCATAAACACGAAGTAGAACGCGATGTTGAGAATGTCGTAGCTCGTGATCATGGGAATGGGGTCAGGCGATGCGCTCCGCCCGGTCGGCCGTGACCTCCCAGCGCAGGGGCTGGCCCGCCCGATATCGCTCGAACTCGTCCACCATGGCGTGCCCCATGCGCAGGCACTCGCGGCCGACCGACCCGGCGATGTGCGGGGTGAGCACGACGTTGGGCAGGGTGTAGAGCGGCGAATCGGGCGCGGGCGGTTCGGGCGCCGTCACGTCCAGCACGGCCTGCAGGTCCGGCCGGTCCTGCAGCACAGCGATCATCGCCGGCTCGTCCACCACTTCTCCGCGCGCGGTGTTCAGGAAAAATGAGCCGGGGCGCATGGACCCGAGATGCCGGCCTTGGATCAGCCGCTCCGTCTCGCACAGGTGGGGGGTATGCACGGACACAGCGTCGGCCAAGGTGAAGAGTTCGTCGAGCCCGACCTTGCGCACGCCCTCCCGCCGCGCCTCGTTTTCACCCAAATAGGGGTCATGGACGATTACCTCCAGCTCGTAGGCCCGCAACCGCTCGCGCACCAGCCGCGCGATGATGCCGTAGGAGACCAGCCCTACGACCGAGCCATGGGCTCCCGCCATTGGCCGCTCCGTGGGAAAATCACGCATGCCCCGCGTCAGCCGCGCATAATGCCAGAAGCGCTTCAGACCGAGTAACAGGGCGGAAACGACATACTCGGCCACTGGGATCGCGTTGATGGCCTGCGCCGTGGTCAGGCGGATACCACGCGCCCAAACGGCATCGGTTACAAAATATCGCACCGTACCGCCCGCGTAGAAAACGGCCTTCAGCTTGGGCAGGTGACGCAAGAACTCTGTATCCATGCGCGGCGCCCCCCAGCCGGAGAAGACGAACTCCACCTCCCGCAATGCCTCGCGGTGCTCGCACCAGGAACTGCCGGGCGCGACCACGGTTAGGGACCCAGCAAGGGTGCGGAGGCGCCCGAGCACCGGTTCGCCATAGGCGGAGACAAGGGCTTCAGAGGAAAGGATCAGGGCGACGGAGGACATGAGGGGGAGCCGCGACGGCCGGAGAGCCGGGAATGCAGCTGGAGAGTGAAAGGGGGGCGGGGCACTCGCCATCCCAACGGCTGCGGCTTTCGTTGCCGACTGTTTCACTGTTTACACTGGTAATCCGCCATCGTCATTGTCTGTTCGTGCCCTCATCTCGCCCCACCCCCCCCGTGTCGTTGCGCGACATCGCCGCGGAGGTCGGCGTGTCGCACGTCACCGTGTCCTTGGCGCTGCGGGGTGATCCGCGCATCTCGGCGGAACGCCGGCAGGAAATCGCCTCCGTAGCCGAGCGCCTTGGGTATCGTCCAGACCCAATGCTTTCATCCCTATCTGCCTATCGACAGTCGAAAAAACCGGTGGAAATCCAATCCGCCCTCGCCTGGCTCAACCAGTGGCCCAATCCGCGGCAGTTGCGCAGTTTTCAGGAATTTGACGCCTATTGGCGCGGTGCCCACGCCTACGCCGAACAGCTTGGCTACCGGCTGGAGGAATTCGTCATCGGCAAGGACATGACGGCCGCGCGCCTTCAGCAGATCCTGCTCGCTCGGAATGTCCGTGGCATTCTTGTTCCTCCCCATAGTCACGGTTTTGATCTCGCCGGATTTGCTTGGGACCAGTTCTCGGTGGTGCGATTAGGCGTCTCCGTGAAGCAATTGCGTGCGCATATTGTGACCAGCGACCAGAAGAACTGCGCCGCCATGGCCTTCGAGCGGATGTGGGAGAAGGGTTACCGCCGCATCGCCTATGTCACCGCCCACCCTTTCGAGCGGAATACGGGTGGAAATTTTCGAGCCGGTTACCTAAGTGGACAAGATACTCACGTAAATCTACGCAGTCACCTTGCGCCACTTACCCTCAGTGATACCAATCGGACTGCCGATACTCGTTTGTTCCGCAAATGGCTGCGCGGCACCCGCCCCGACGCCATCCTGTGCGCTATCGGGTTTCTGCCCGAATTGCTGGATGCCGCCCGCTGTCAGGTGCCCGAGGACGTCGGCGTGGCTGCGCTTAGCCTGCTTGACGGCCACTTTGACGCCGGCGTGGATCAAAATTCCTTGGAAGTTGGGCGGGTGGCCATCGCCACGCTTGCCGGGCTCATCCAACAACACGAGCGCGGCATCCCGATCTATTGCCGTCGCATTTTGGTCGAAGGCCGGTGGGTAGACGGAAGCAGTTTACCAAAGCGCAATATCACTACTTAAGGCGAAACCCTCATTGGAACGAACATAAGGGAAGTGAGCTAGATATCCGCCGTACTCTGCTTTCACTTGAAAACGGGTCTCCTGCCGGCTTGCCATGCGGCATCCCGGGAATCGGCGACGTGATCGAAGGCGCGATGCAACACGCGCCGCAGTGCGGACGACAATCCATGCCAAATGCTTAACCACGGATCACCCGGCTGTGCACGGCTAAAGCCCGCACCCAAACCCAATCGGATTGAGCCACTCATGGCCACTGGGTCTCACTAATCATGAGGGGCCGGTCCCGTTGCCTTAGCCGGAACCATCCATTTGAAGCCCCGCGCTGAGGAGAAAAGGGACGCGTGCGGTGATGGTAGTGGCGGAGCGAGCTTGCCTGCGACTCAGGGCTTGGAATGTCGCGAGCAAGCTCGCTCCCACAGTTTCTAATGCATTGATCCCATGCTTAGTGGTTAACCAAGGATCGGGTTTGTTTCTGCTTTCGTGTGATTCGTGTATTTCGTGGTGACCTCAAGCCTCACTGCAGCGTCAGAAAAACGCGGGCCCCTTTGTTCTCCTTTGCGGCGGTGTCGCCGGTCGACAGGAACAGCCGGTCGGCGGCGATCTTGCCCTCGTTCAGGAAATAATCGCGCACCCGTTGGGCCCGGGCCTCGGCGAGCGCGCGGAGATCGTCATCCGTCAGCTTGACGGCCGCGATCAGTTTCCCGGTCATTTCCTCCAGCGTGGGCATGGCCACCTCCGTGGCCTCCACCGGGGCCATCGGCAGCGCCACCGGCGCCACCGGCTCGGGGGCGGGCGCGGGAGCGGGGGCGGGCTTCGATCTTTCACCCAGGAGACCGAACAGCGTCAGCAAGCGGTCCAGCAGCGTCTTCTTGGCGGCTGGCGACGGCTCGGAGACCGGCTCGGGAGCGGACACGGACGCCACGGGCTTTGACGGCAGCGGGGCGCCCTGCGGGGTGCCTGGAGGGAAGACCTGGTCGAAAAGTTTTTTCACCATCACGGCGTGCGCCTCGGGCGAGATGACGAGCTGGTCGGGCGGCGCAATGTTGGGGTCGATCGCATGCCTTTCCTCCCAAATCGTCTTGCGGACCGCATCGGCGAACTTCTGCTCCTTGAGCGCCTGCGTGTCGGCCAGAACGTCGTAGCTGCCCTCGATGCCGAGGCTGAGACCCGGCCGGTTCGTGAGCGCCTTCACCATGGTGGCCAGCTTGGCCGACTCCGATTCCTGCAGGGCGCTCTGCCCGGGGACAAATTGCTGGAAGGCCAGCTCGTCCCCGCCGCCACCGAACATGGATCCGAGCAGGGCAAAGGGCGACACCGCCGCCTTCGTCAGGATGTTCACGATCACCCGCACCACGACCTTGCCGATGCGCAGGCTGGGGTCGTCGATGTTTCCTTCCATCGGCACATCGATGACAATCTGGCCGTTCATGTCCTTGAGCAGGGCGACGCCGAGTCGCACGGGGAGCTTGGTGGCGTCCGGACTCTCCACCGGCGCGCCGAAGGTGAACTGGTTCAGCGTGATCACATTGTTCGCGTCCAGTTTCTTGTCATCGAGCTTCGCCTTGACGTCGAGATTGAGCTGTCCGCGCGCGAGGGCGTAGCCGGCGTACTTCCCGCTGTACGCGCTGAGCGGCAGCAAATCGACGTTCTTACAGTCGACCTTCAGGTCGATGAACTTTCTGGCCCCGAGCGGATCGAGCTGACCCGTGATGGCCACGGGCCCGGCGCCGTTGACCATGGCCTTCAGGTCGACCTCGGCGCGCGCGGTGTTTTCCGACGAGAGGCCCGCAATCGTGCCGCCAAACCGATTGATCCCCATCCGCACCGCCGGCTCCAGCGAATGATCGGCAAAAGTGAAGTCGCCGTTTTCGATGACCACCTTCGCGATCGTGATCTTGGGCCCCGGCGCCGCGGCCGCGGCAGACCCGGGCACAACCAGCGGCGCGGCCGCGGGTGCGGTGGTCGTCTTGGCCAGGGTAGACAGGTTGAGCGTGCCGTCCTTGCTCATCAGCATCCGGGCAAAGGGCGCCTTGATGTCAACCGCGTCGAGACTGACGGCGATCTCCTGACCGGCGGCAACCTTGAGTCCGTTGAGCGCCAGCGCCGCGAAACCCGCAAGCTCCTCATTCTTCTGGCCGTCCACGAGGGCCAGCTGGTCGAGCGTGACGCCGCCCTCGAAGGCCACGGCCGGGGAGCCGGCAACGGTGGCCAGATGCACCGCGCCGCTGGTGGTGACACTGCCTTTCGTGATGCGCGCGTTGACGAACTCCTCCAGGTAGGGACTGAGCGGCAACAGGGAGAGCGTGGCCGCATCGGCCTGCAGGTCGGCTTTCAGATCCGGCCGGATCGACACGGTGCCCGCGACCTTGACCGTGCCTTGGGGCGCCCAGTTCAGGACCAGATTCACCGGCATCACCGCACCGTCCGCGAGCGTGACCTGCTTCAACGAGAGTTGCAGATCGGTGAACCCGAGTTGCGCGGGGCGCGGAGCGGCGAGATCATTGAACTGCAGCGCCAGACCCTGGGCTTTGACCTCCGCAATCAGGAAGTCGGGCCCCGCAACCGGCGCAGGCGGCGCGGACGCGGGCGCGGTCACCGCGGGAGCGGCGGCGGCCGTCGTCTGCAGCAGGTTCAGCAAATTGATCGAACCGTCTTTCTCGCGTCGCACCTGCAGCTGTCCACCGGTCAACGCAACCGTGTTCACCGTGGCCTTGAGCGTGAGGGCATCCGCATTGATGCCGGTGACATCCAGCGACGGCAGGTCCACGACGGCGGCCTTGGTGGCCGGTTCCAGCAGCTTCAGGCCGCGCAGCTGGACCATGCCGTCCTGCAATTTCATCACCCGCTGACCCTCGGTCAGGTTGATTTCATAACGGCCCTGCACCGACAGCTTGCCCTCGGTGACCTCGGCGCGCATGTGCTCGGCATAGTAGGGCGCGTACTTCGACAGCAGAATCCCCTCCAGCTTCAACTCACCCGCTGAAGCCACGGGCGCGGCGCTCAGCGTCCCGGTCCAGGTCAGTTTCTCGCCCACCTCGGTGATCGCTTCAAAATGATACGGCGCTCCCTGCGCCACCGCCGTGTGGAATTCCGTCAGCCCGAAGCTGACCGGACCGATCGTGGTCGCAAAGAGCCGCGGATGGGTCTCGTCGGAAAAGTCGACGCGCGCGCCCTGCACCTTGAGGCTGCCGATACGCAGCGGACGCGCCGGCTTGGCCGGGCCGGCTGAAGCGGGAGCCGCGGTGGCGTTGAGGCGGTCGATGATGTCAGTGAAGTTGAAACTGCCGTCTTTCTTCAAGACCGCGGCCACGTGAAACCCGTCCAGTTCCACCGCGCCCATTTTCCAGGACCCAAAGAGCGAGCCGATCGGCTCAAAGTTCACATAGAGGCGATCCCAGCCCAGGAACGAGCCTGGGCCGTCCTTCAGGCGCACATCCAGGCGCTCCAGGGTGAGCGACGCGGCGTAGGGATTGAAACGCACTTCCCCCACCGTGACCGCGCGCCCCAGGGCCGCGCTCGCGCGCTTTTCCAGCTGCGACTTGATGATCGGGGGCAGTCCGAAAAATCCGATCAGGGTATAAGCGAGCAGCACACCGGCCGCGATGATGACGCGCTGGCGCGTCTTGTCTTTCTTCCGTTTGCGAATCTTCCAGAGCATGCCCGAGCAAAGCCCGCTTGCGGCCTCATGGCAACACTGGCCAATGCATCATCCAACAACCCGGCCCCCGCGGGCGGGCATATCTGCCTTGGCGAAGGTCGGCTTGTGCCTTACCCAAGGTTCGCATGAGCGACACCGTTCCCGCCAGCATGGCCCCGGCCGAGCTGGAAAAGTTTCTTCACGAGAAAATCCCCCTCACCCAAGCCATGGGAGTCAGGGTGATCGAGACCGGACCCCGCCGGCTGGTCCTCGAGGCGCCCCTCGCCCCCAACGTCAACCATCTGGGCAGCGTCTTCGGCGGCGCCCTGCACACGCTGCCGACGCTCGCCTGCTACGCCGCGCTCTGGACGCTCCTCGTGGAGAACGGGGTGGACGGCCACGTGGTGGTCAAGACGAGTCACGCCAGTTACCGCCAGCCGGTGCGCGGCACCTTTCGCGCCAGCTGCCTGCGCCCGCCCCCGGGCCTCGCCGAATCCTTCATCAACGAACTGCGCCGCTTCAAGAAAGCCCGCATGGAACTCTCCTCCGTGATCGAAGGCACCCACGGTCGCCCCGCGGTGGATTTCCACGGAAGCTTTGTGGCAGTAATCTAAAGAAAAAACCCAAACTCCAGATATCCAAATCCCAAACAATCGATCCCAACCAGGCCGAATCGGCTTTTGGATTTTGGACTTCTGGCGTTTGAGATTTGCGGCGCGCACCGCGCCGCTCAGATGTGCTTCGAGTCGTCCTCGTCCTTCTTCACGTAGCCGCTTTCCTGGCGCTGGTGGTTGACGGCGTTCTTTTTGAGATAGGCTTGGTAAACATCATCCGGCGTCATGCCGAGGGTCTGCGCGAGTGACACGAGAAAGTGAAAAAGGTCCACGACCTCGACCTTGGCGTTCTGCTCGTCGAACTTCTGGTATTTGGCCCACCATTTCCACGGCACGCTGTCGATCAGCTCGGCCGTCTCCTGCTGCATGGCCCGGGTATAGTTCAGGATCCACTTCGCCTTTTCCTCGTCGGAGGGCGGGGGCAGATTCACTCCAATGCGCTTATTCAGCGCATCTTGCATACGAAAGATCTCCTCTAGTTTGTCCATGGCGGGGGAGCTTGGGAGGGCGGTTTCCCTCTGGCAAGCCCGGCGCCCGGGAAAAATAACGTTGCCCTCAGAGGGAGGTTGGCGGACTTTGGGGCCTTCATGCCGCCGTCCGCCCCAAGCGCAATCGCGGGGCGAGAGCACGATTACCCGAGCTCCGGCTGGCAGAAACACGCGCCGCCATTCCGGCAGGCGCATTCACAACCAACAACATAGACATGTCATCCACAGAATCGTCCGGAGCTCCTGCCGAAGCCTCCGCGACCAGCCCGGCGCCAGACGCCGCGTTCCCCTCATTCGGCTCCACCCGCGGCTCGGGCCTGGCCCGCGGCAAACGTCCCAGCTCCGGCCCCGCCGCCTCCGCTGATGCCGCCCCCAGCGACTACAAGCCCACCGCCATCGAGGTCGTCAGTGCTCCCCGCGAATACGTCAACCCGTTCGCTCCGGCCAACCCTGAACCCGCAGCCCCGGCCCCCGAGCCGGCCGCCGCCGCTCCTGCGCCCGCTCCCGCCCCCGTGGCGGCGGCGCCCGTCGTTTCCCCCGCTCCGGCCGCCCCTGCGGCGCCTGAGGCCGAGGAAGTCACCCGCGAACTGAACATCCTTCCCCCCGCCGAACAGAAGTCCACGCCCGCCCAGACTTGGGAGAGCGAGGGTTTTCGTCCCGGTCGCGACAGCCGCACCGAACGCCCGCGCCGCGAGGAACGCTCCGAGGCGCCCGCTGAGGAAGCGGTCGACACCTCGACCATTCCGGAAAAATTCCTGTACGTGCGCCCCGGTGTCACCTTCGTGCCCACGCCCCGCAACTGGGGTGGCGCTCCCCGCGAGCGCCGTTCCTCCGAGGACAGCAGCACGCCGCGCAGCGCCGAGTCTCCGCGCGCTTCCGCGCCGGCCCCGGCCGCGCCCGCGAAATCCGGCGGCTTCGTCGGCTGGCTCAAATCGCTCTTCGGCGGCTCTCCGGCCCCCGAAGCCGCCGCGACTGAATCCAGTCCCGGCGAGCCCCGTCGCGAAGGCGGCGGTCAGCGTCGTCACCGTGGCGGCCGCAATCGCGGCGGCCAGGGCGGCGGTGGTGGTGGCCGCGGCCGCGGTGGCCGGGGTCGCAGTGGCGGTGGCCGCGATGAACGCGGCAGCAGCCAGGGCGGCATCTGATCCACTTAAACCTTGCTCCGCGCCCCGGGCGCGAATCGATTCAAGGCGTCCGCTTCCCGCGGGCGCCTTTTTGTTTTTCGGGACTCCTGCTCCCGGCTCCTCGCTCCCAGCTCTCTGCTTCACCATGGCCGATCTCATCATTCACGGCGGCAAACCCCTCAGCGGCACCATCACGCCGTCGGGCAACAAGAACTCCGTCCTGCCGATCCTCTGTGCCACGCTGCTCACGGACGCCAAGGTCACGCTTCGCAATGTCCCGAACATCACCGATGTTGAGAAGCTGGTTAACTTTTTCACCGAGCAGGGCTCGGTCGTCGCCTGGGACCGGGCCGCCGGCACGATGACGCTCAACCATTCCGGCTTCGACGCGCGCCGCCTCAACGGCGAACTCCCCGCCGGCATGCGCTCCGCCGTCCTGCTTTTCGCGCCCTTGCTGCAGCGCATGAAAAAGTTCGCCCTGCCCGCCAACGCCAAGGGCTGCTCCCTCGGCATCCGCGAACTCGATCCGCATCTCGAGATCCTGGAAAAGCTCGGCGCCAAGATCGCTTCGCACCGCGACGACCTCACGCTCTCGCTTCCCGGCCGTTTCCGCGGGGCGCGCCACTGGCCCGATTACATGTCGGTCACCGCCACGGAGAACTTCGTCATGGCCGCCGTGCTCGCCGAGGGTCAGTCCGTCCTCCTCAACGCCGCCAGCGAGCCGCATGTGCAGGACCTGTGCACGGTGCTCGCCGCCATGGGGGCGAAAATCTCGGGCATCGGCACCAGCCAGCTCACGGTCACCGGCGTGAAGTCGCTCAAGGGCGGCTCGTTCGCGATCAACTCCGACCACCACGAGATCGTAACCTTCCTCGCGCTCGGCGCCATCACCGGCGGCGAGGTGCGCGTGAAGCACTCCCTGCCCCACCATTTCGACCTGATCACGCGCTCGTTTGCCAAGCTCGGCGTGAAGATCGAGCACCGCGGCGACACGGCCATCGTCCGCCGGCAGCAAAAACTCGTGGTCGAACAGCCGTTCACCAGCAATCTGCTCCCCAAGATCGAGGCCGCACCCTGGCCCTACTTCCCGGTGGACCTGCTGCCCTGCATGATCGCGCTCGGCGTCCGCTCGGAAGGCGCCGCCATGTACTGGAACAAGGTCTACGAAGGCGGCTTCACCTGGATGTCCGAGCTCGCCAAGTTCGGCGCCCACGTCGTCGTCAGCGACCCGCACCGCATCACCGTCTTCGGCGCCAAGCCGCTCCGCCCGGCCACCGTCGAGGCCCCCTACATCATCCGCGCCGCCGTCGCCCTCTACATGGTCGCCGCCAGCATTCCGGGGAAATCCGTCGTGAAGAACGCCGACACGATCAGGCGCGCCCACCCCAACTTCGTCGAAAACCTCCGCAGCCTCGGCGCCGACGTGGAATGGAAGTGAGGAAACTTTTGAAACCACTAATTTCCACTAAAACCTCACTAATTAGTGTCCCATCAGTGTGTATTAGTGGTTAATGATTTCTGTGGTTCAAAAAATGCCTTCTCCTGAAAAGCCCGCCAAGGGCACCGACTTTCTCGCCACGGCGCTGACCTCGCCGGTCTCGCCGGTCGAGGCCGCGCTGCGTCCGCTCTCTTTCGCCGACTTCGCCGGCCAGGCCAAGACCGTCGAGCGCCTGCAAGTCATGGTCGGCGCCGCGAAGCGCCGCGGCGAGGCCCTGAACCACATCCTGCTTTCCGGACCGCCCGGCCTGGGCAAGACGACCCTCGCCTTCATCCTCGGACACGAACTCGGCCGCAACGTGCGCGTCACGTCCGGCCCGGTGATCGAGAAAGCCGGCGACCTCGCCGGTCTCCTCACCAACATGGAGGAGGGCGACATCCTTTTCATCGACGAGATCCACCGCATCCCGAAGACCGTCGAGGAATACCTCTACTCGGCGATGGAGGACTTCCGTTTGGACATCATGATCGACCAGGGCCCCAACGCCCGCAGCGTGCGACTCTCGATCCCGAAGTTCACGCTCATCGGGGCCACCACCCGCTCCGGCCTGCTGACCGCGCCGCTGCGCTCGCGCTTCACGCTCAACACCCGTCTCGACTACTACCAGCGCGACACGTTGGAGGGCATCGTCCGCCGCAGCTGCGGTCTGCTCAAGGTCGAGCTCGACGCCGGCGGCGCGCAGGAAATCGCCTCCCGCGCCCGCGGCACACCGCGCATCGCGAACAACCTCGTCAATTTCGTCCGCGACTACGCCTCGGAAAAAGCCCAGGGCAAGATCACGCGGCCCGTTGCCGCCGCCGCGCTCGAGCTGCTTGAGATCGACGCCGCCGGTCTCGACGAGATGGACAAGCGCGTGCTGCGCCTCATGGCCGAACACTACCAAGGCGGTCCCGTCGGCCTCGGTACCATCGCCATCGCCGTCGGCGAAGAGGCCGAGACGCTGGAGGAAGTCCACGAACCGTTCCTGATCCAGGAAGGCTACCTCGCCCGCACCTCGCAGGGCCGCATCCTCACGGCCAAGGGCTACGGTGCCATCGGCCTGAAAGCCGCCACCACCGACCAGCAGTCGCTGCTGTAGGACGGAAACGCCGGCCCCGTTCCCCTTCCGATGAGCCAGTTGCTGACCCGGCGACACTTCCTCGCCGGGATCATCGCGACGCCCGTGCTGACGGCTCTCTATACTTGGCGTGTGGAGCCGACGTGGGTGGAGTTTGTGCGACGCGACCTGCCCATCGCCCATCTGCCGCCGGACCTCGCGGGCAAGACGCTCGTCCAACTCAGCGACACCCACATCGGTCCGCGGGTGGACGACGATTATGTGGTCGACGTGTTCAAACGCGTCAGCGCACTGGCTCCCGACTTTGTGGTCCACACCGGCGACGTCATCACCTACGCGGGCCCCCGCACCATCGCACAGGCGCGCGCCGTGCTTGCGTCCTATCCGCGCGGCCGGCTTGGGAGCTTCGCCTGCCTGGGCAATCACGACTACGGCAAGAACTGGTCGGAACCCGCGGTCGCCCAGCAAGTCGCCGGTCTCCTGACGGCCGCCGGCTGCACGGTATTGCGCAATCAGGCCGTCCGCATCGCCGGTCTCCAGTTCATCGGTCTCGACGATTTGTGGAGCCGGCGTTTCCAGCCCGAGAGGATCTTGCCCGGCCTTCGCACCGACGAACCCGCGCTCGTGCTCAACCACAATCCCGACGCCTGTGACCTGCCGCGCTGGTCCGGCTACCGCGGCTGGATACTCGCGGGACACACGCATGGCGGCCAGTGCAAGCCGCCGTTCCTGCCCCCGCCCCTGCTGCCCGTGCGCAACCGCAGTTACACCGCCGGCGAATTTTCGGTCGGCGACGGGCGCAAACTTTACATCAACCGGGGCGTCGGCCATCTCTTGCGCGTGCGCTTCAACGTGCGTCCGGAAGTGACCGTCTTCACGCTCATCGCCGCCTGACGCCGCTTGCGGCCATCCCGCACCTTTTCCGCCCCTGCTCCGACGACCGCATGACGCTGACCCGCCGCCCTATTTCCGCCCTTGCCGTCCTGGCCGTCGCCTATGCGGTCTTTCTGACCTGGTACCACGCGCCCTACGCCGGCGGATCCGACGCCTCGGGCTACATGAACAGCGCGCAGTTGCTGCTGGCCGGTGAACTCCACACGCCGCTGCGGATGCCCGCCGGGTTTCCCGCCGACCTGCTGGCCAAGGACAGCTTTGTCCCCCTCGGTTTCCGCCTCGACGTGACGCGCACCGGCATGGTCCCCACCTACCCGGTCGGCTTGCCGTTGCATCTGGTGCTGATTGGCTGGCTCACCGGGCTGGCCACGGCCTCAACGATCGTGAGCGTGGGCTCCGCCCTGGTTTTCGCGGCCCTGCTGTTTTTGGTCAGCCGCGACTTCGGGGTTCGTCCGGACTGGAGCGTCGGTGTCGCCATCCTCGGGGCCCTCTCACCGCTGACGGTGATGTTCTCCACCTTTCCCATGAGCGACCTGCCGGCGGCCGTCTGGATCCTGCTCGTGATCCTCTGCGCCCGGCGGGCCGAGCGGGGCACCGGGTGGGCCGTCGCCGCCGGGGCGGCCATGGCGGTGGCGGTGCTGGTGCGGCCCACCAACCTGCTGCTCGTGGTGCCCGCGCTGATCGCGTTGCCGGCGCGGCCGCGCCCGTGGATTGCTTTCGGACTCGGCGGCTTGCCCGGGGCGCTCTTTCTCGCTTGGTACAACCACGCGCTCTACGGCTCGGCCATCACCAGCGGCTACGGCTCAGTCGATGAGTTGTTCTCCACCGCCTACTTCGCGCCGACGGTTTCCCACTTCGCCTATTGGGTGCCGATTGTGGCGAGCCCGCTCATTCTGGCCGCCGCCGCCCTGCCCTGGACCTCCGCCTCGCTCCGCACCAAGGCGATTCTCGCCACCTGGGCGATGTTGCCGTTCGGACTCTACTCGGTCTACTTCTGCACCCATGAGACGTGGTGGTACCTGCGTTTTGTGCTGCCGGCCCTGCCGGCCCTCGGCATCGCCGCCGCCCTCGTGCTGCAAAGCCGGCCCCTCCCAACCTGGCACCTCGCCTCGCGCCTGTTGCCCGCCGGATCCGGTCCCGGAGAAATGGCCCGGGGCCACATCCTGCGCATCCCGCTGGCGGCGCTTCTCCTTCTGGGCGGCGGCTGGTGGATGGCGTTTTGGATCGACGGGTTGCGGGCCACGAAGATGGAACTCGACGACCGCGGGTACCCCCTGACCGGAAAATGGATCGCACAGGAACTGCCTGACGACGCGGTGTTGCTCGCATACCAGGTGTCGGGCGCCGTGCTGCATTATTCTCCCCGCGCCTTCATCGTCCCCCACACCCTGAGCCCGCACGACCGCGCGCGTCTCGAGGACTGGCTCGCGCAAAAGCGGCGTCCGCTGTATGCCGCGCTCTACATCCAGGAAGAACCGGCCGTCTTTTCCCAGTTTCCCGGCCGCTGGGAAAAGGTCGTGCAGTTGCGTCAGGCCACGGTCTGGCGACGGCTCGATCCTGCGATTGCACCCGCCAGGCCGACTGCCCTAGGCTCAGCGCCATGAGACTCCACCCTGCCTGGCTGCTGCTGCTCATCATGCTCGGCGGCAGCGATCTCGTGGGCATGCCCGCGACGGGGCCAAAGATCAGGATCCACACGCGGTTCGGCGTGATCGAAGCCGAACTCCAGGCGACGGAGGCGCCCGCCACGGTGACCAATTTCCTGCGCTATGTGGATGCCGGGCGCTATACGGGCGGACGCTTTCACCGCACCGTCAAGATCACTCCGGACAACCAGCCGGTCAGCCCGGTGAAGATCGCGGTCATCCAGGGCGGCGTTAACCCGGAGTTCGCCGAGAAAGACTGGCCCGCCCTCCCGCTCGAGCGCACCCGCGACACCGGACTCCGCCACCTCGACGGCACCCTCTCCATGGCCCGCGCCGGACCCGACACGGCGACCTCCGATTTCTTCATCTGCATCGGCGATCAGCCCGAGCTGGACTTTGGCGGCAAACGCAACCCCGACGGCCAGGGCTTCGCCGCCTTTGGCCGCGTGACCAAAGGCATGGCCATTGTCCGGCTTATCCAAAACGCCCCGGCTGATGGCCAGAAACTCACCCCGCCCGTCTCCATCCTCAACATCGAGAGACTGCCATGAACCCCACGCTCCTGCTGCGCTACCGACTCGCCCTTGCCGCCTTCCTCGCCGGTTTGGTTTTCAGCGGCCTGACCGCCTTTCCCCTGCTCACGGAAATCCGCCTGCTCACGCGGATGATGGGGATCGACGACCCCAACCGCTACGCCGAGCTGACCGGCCTCGCCCACTGGATCGCCTTTGTGCATGTCGGCCTGGAGCAGACCTACGCCAGGTTCCCCTTCTTCGGCTACGGCACCGACTGGCTCGCCTTCGGCCACCTCGCGAGCGCGGCGTTCTTCATCCGGCCAATGTTCAAGCCGCTCGACAGTGACTGGGTCCTCAAGACCGGCCTCTGCATCTGCGCCGCCGTGATCCCCGTCGCCCTGATCGCCGGCCAGGTCCGGGGCGTGCCATTTGCGTGGCGCCTGGTGGATTGTTCGTTCGGCGTCTTCGGTTCGCTGCCGCTGTTTTATTGTCTGCGCCTCACCGCCCAGATGCGAGGCGAGTGAAGCCCGCGGGGCCGGTCGGGCTTTGGGAGAGCGCGACCAGCCCCGGGGCTGCACAACCTCCTAGTCCACAGAGCGGACCGGAGTGAATTGTTTCCTGACCGCGAGCTGCGCACGCAGGTACTCCCAGCCTATGATCAACAGGGCCATGAGCCCGATCACGGCGGCCATGAGAGTCCCTTCAACCACGGTGGTGCACGCCGTCCATCCCCATGAGTCGAGCTGGGCGATGGCCTCGGGCTTGATGCCGCCGGCCAGGTAGCCCGTGACCGAAAGGGACGCGAGGCCGAGCATCAGATCAAAGGTGAAGGCATACCCCAGCAAGGCCGACAACGTCGTGCCCGCGCCTCCCCACACCCCGAGCAGGGCCGGCACCCCGAGCAAAGTGAAACCAAACTTGAGCCAGGCCGCGCGTTTCAAGGCGGGGCCATAGCGCACCCAGATGCCGCGACTCTGCTCCGGGAGCCACGCGGTGATCCAAGCGAAGGCCACAACCCAGGCAGCCACGCCGAAAATCATACCGACGATTTCCGCCGGATGGCTGAATCCCGCCGCCACGGCCCAACCAAAACTGGTCAAGGCACACACCGACCCGCGCAGGATCCACCCGGGCAGCTCGGCGCTGAAACCTGAAACGGCGCGGCTCATGCGCGGGCCTCCTGCTTGCCCGCCTCCTGGGCAAACCAGTCGACATTGCGGGTGAAGAACATCACCGCTGCCAGCACCGCAAAGAGTGAGGCCGTGCCCGCCAGGAGCGCGTAGTCCTCCATGCGCAACACGACGTAAAGCACGCTGTGCTCGACGGCCAGCAACGCTGCGATCGAACCGGCCCGGACGTAGCTGTGCAGAATCGAGATGCTATAGCACACGATGAGCAGTGACGAAGCCAAGGCCGCACCGATGTAGGCCTGACCCGGCGGCAGCACTTCGCCCAGGGCCAGCAGCGCGAGATAGAAGAGGCAGAGCGCCACCCCGACCAAACCGTAGTGCACAGCGTGCAACCGCAGGCCCGCGAGGGTCTCGAACAAAAAGAAGGCGGCAAAGACCAGCGTGAGCACCAGCGCGCTGTGTTTCAGCGAGCGCTCGACCATCCGGTACCCTTCGGCCGCCGCCACGGCCGGCGTATAGGCAGGCTCAACCGCGACGGATGCTTCCGACAGGTCGCCCCGCTGGCGCGCATGGGCCGCCTCGCGATTGCCGCTGCGTTCCTGACGGAGGTTGTTGATGAGTCCGAGCGGAAGCTGGAGCACGAGCACCAGCACGGCGATGAACAGCAGTTTCAGGGTAACGGTATGACGCCGAGCCGGAGCCGGCGGATTGATGAGAGGAGGTTGTGCGTTTTCCATGCCCTCACTCTGCCACCGCTCTGTGAAGTCCGTATGAAGGGACGATGAAATCGCCCGGAAAAAGACTGGTTAACCACTAATCCACACTAATGACTCACTAATTGATGACCCTATCCCGAAGACTCCGCTTCTCATGATTAGTGAGATATTAGTGGACATTAGTGGTTAGCTCTCCGGAACCCAAAACTCCGCCCGGGCGCCGCCTTCCGGACGGTTCTCCAGCGCGGCATCACCGCCGTGCAGGTGCGCGATCTCCCGCACGAGCGCGAGGCCCAGTCCGGTGCTCTTGCGCTCCGTGCCTGGGCGCGGCAGCGAGTAGAAACGATCAAACACCTTCGCCAGGGCGTAATCCGGCACGCCAGGGCCGAGGTCCTCCACCCGGAACGCGACGCGACCGTTCTCGACCTGGACCGCCAGACGGACGACACCGTTCTGCGGTGAAAACTCCACCGCGTTCTGCAACAGGTTCACCAGCGCCTCCCGCAGGAGTACCGTCTCCCCGCTGACCACGCCCCCGCCCGTCTCGTGCAGCTCGATGGTCACTCCGCGCGAATCGCCCGAAGACCGCACGACCTCGATCGCCCCTTGGGCCAGCTGCGCGGCCGGGATGGTCTCCGTCTGTCGCAGCTGCTTGCGCGCCTCCAGCGAGGAGAGTTCCAGCAAACGCTCGATGATGCGCTGGATCCGGGCCGATTCCTGCCGGATGTTGGCCAGGAACCGGGCCTGTTCCTCCGGCGGCATCTTTTCATCCAGCAATTCGGCCGCGCCCCGGATGGCCGCCAGCGGTGCCTTCACTTCATGCGCCAGGGTCTGCGTGTAACGCTCCACGTGCTGCCGCCCTTCCAGGGTGTCGCGCATCTCCTCAAAGGCCTGGCTCAATTCCGCGATCTCCAACGCGCGCGACCGCGGCGGCGCCGCCGGCCGGCCATCGCGCACATTGCGGGCATAGAGCGTCAGCCGCTCCAGCGAGTGGGTCAACCGGGCCGCGATCCACCAGCCGGCCACGATCATCACCAGCGCAATCGCCCCCGCGTACGAAAGGAGGCGCCAGCGCGCGGCCGTCACGCCTTCCGTCACCGACGCGAGCGGACGGCCCACCCCGACCCAGCCGAGCAATTCGCCGGCCTGGCGCACCGGTGCCACGACGCGCAGCTCGTTGCCGACCTCCGCGACGTTGACCACCGTGTAATTTTCGGAGGCCGCCCGGCCGCCGCCGGTCATGGTCCAGACATAATGTTGTCCCTCGTCCCGGCCC
>Ga0208117_100099_pt1 | contig 66136 bp, 51 predicted proteins | sample LakWasMet26_LOW6_2_FD_183870 | JGI IMG/M metagenome (GOLD analysis project Ga0208117, IMG submission 183870) | Freshwater sediment methanotrophic microbial communities from Lake Washington under simulated oxygen tension - Sediment Metagenome... | ecosystem: Environmental > Aquatic > Freshwater >...
GGCCGTTTCGTGTCACCAGCCTCTACGGTCGTCGGGGGAGACCGATCGACGGAGGGGACATGGGACCGATCGCCGCGTGATCGCCGCGATCTCAACAGCCCCACACGAGCCCTTTATCGACACCCTCTTACGGTCGCGGTCTGGCTCTGGTCGCTGACGGCCTCGCGGTCGTACCGGGGACTCCTCGCTGACGGCCTCGCGGTCGTACCGTCGGACTCCTCGCTGACGGCCTCGCACTCGTACCGGGGACTCCTCGCTGACGGCCTCGCGCTCGTACCGGGGAAGAGGTAGCTCCCGTGTCGCGCTCGTACTCCGAATCCCAGCCGGTCGCACCGCCTCACGACCCCAAACCCCCCGGTCCGGCAACGGGCGCGAGCCTCGGCTCAACATGGACATGTAATCGCCTCAACATGGACATGTAATCGGGGATTTGACGTCCCCGGGCGATAGGTGGTCCACCGACGGGCGATGACCCGACCGACGCAGCTCCACCGCCTCCTCCTCGGCGCGATCGCCCCGCTCGCCTGGCTCTCCGGCTGTGACGGCGCCAGCGCCCCTGCCCAGGTGCCCACGGCCGACGCCACGGCCGACGCCACCGCCGACGCCACCGCCGACGCCACCGCCGATGTCGGCTTCGACGTGGCCGCCGACGTTCGCTCCGACGTCGCCGTCGATGTCCCCGTCGATCGCGGCGTCGACACAGGGCCCGATGTCCCCGCCTGCGGCGCGGGCCTCGCCTCCTGCGGGGGTGCCTGCGTCGACCTCGGCTCCTCCCTCGCCCACTGCGGATCGTGCGACCGCGGCTGCTCCGCCCCGCTCCACGGCGTCGCCGCCTGCGTGGCCGGAGCGTGCGACTTCACCTGCGAGCCCACCTACCTGCGCAGCGGCGCCGCCTGCGTGCGCATCGAGCCCCCTCGCCTCGTCGCGCCGCTCACCAGCGCCCTGGTCACCAGCCGCCGCCCCCGCCTCCGCTGGTCGCTCTCCGCGGGCACCGACGGCGCCGTCGTCGAGCTCTGCGCCGACCGCGCCTGCGCCACGGTGCTCGGCTCCTACGAGGTCACCGGAGCCTCCACCAACCCGACGGTCGACCTGCCGCCGGGGGTCGTGTTCTGGCGGGCCCGAGGCCGCGTGGGAAGCGCCGCAGGGACCACCCACAGCCCCGTCTGGAGCTTCTTCGTCGGCGCTCGCAGCGCCCCGGTCGACACCTCCTGGGGGACGGCCTTCGACCCCGACGGCGATGGGCGGAGCGACCTCGCGGTGGGCGTCCCCAGCCGGGAGATGTCCACGGGTCGGGTGCTGATCTACCCCTCGACGGGCGCGGGCTACGCGGCGACCCCATCGGTCACCCTCGACGGCCGCGACGGCGTCAACGCCGTGTACGGCCACGCGGTCGCCAGCGCCGGGGACGTCAACGGCGACGGCTACGTCGACCTCGCCGTGGGCGCCTACCGGGCCTCGTCGGGCATCGGGAGGGTGTACCTGTACGCGGGCTCCATGAGCGGCCTGGGCGCGACGCCCGTAACCACGCTCAGCGGGCGCGACGGCGCCGACGGGGACTTCGGCGTCGCGGTGGCGGGCGTCGGCGACGTCAACGGCGACGGCTACGGCGATGTGGTGTCCGGCGCCTCGACGGCCTCTCGTCTCACCGGGCGCGCCCACGCCTACCTGGGCTCCGCGACGGGGCTCTCCACCACGCCCGCCACCTCCTGGACCGGTCCCGATGGGGCGGGAGGGCTCTTCGGCAACGCGGTCGCCGGGGCCGGGGACGTCAACGGCGACGGCTACGCCGACGTGCTGGTGGCCGCCGCGAGCGCGCTCACCGCCACCGGGCGCGTGTACCTGTACCTGGGCTCCGCGACGGGCCTCTCGACCGCCGCCGCGACGGTGCTCACCGGACCCGACGGGACGCTCTCCAACTTCGGCGTCTCCGTCGGGAGCGCTGGGGACGTCAACGGCGACGGCTACGCCGACGTGGTGGTGGGCGCCGATCGCGTGGGGAGCTTCGCAGGCCGCGTGTACCTCTACCTCGGCGGCGCGTCGGGGCTCTCGACCACGGCCTCGGCGACCCTCACGGGCGTGACCGGAACCGACGGCAACCTCGGCGCTGCGGTCGCCGGCGTCGGCGACCTGAACCGCGACGGCTACGCCGAGCTCGCGGCCTACTCGTACAGCGCCAGCCTCGGCGGGCGGGTGCGGGTCTACGCGGGCAGCGCGGCGGGCCTGGTCACCACGAGCTCCACGCTGATCGCCGGTCCGGACGGGGCGATGTCGGTCTTCGGGGCGCCGCTCTGCGGGGCGGGGGACGTGAACGGCGACGGCATCGCCGACATGGTGGCCACGGCCTCGCAGGCCGCGAGCCGGGCGGGGCGCGTGTACCTCTTCGCGGGATCAGCGAGCGGAGTGATGGCGACGCCTTCCTCGACGATCACCAGCCCCGAGGCCGCGGGCTCGGGCTTCGGATCCGTCCTCGCGGGGGCCTCCGGACGATGAGCGCCCGGCCTGACGAGACGGTCGCCATCGGAGCCTCGTCGCTGAGGGTTCCTTCGCTGGGCGTGGGGGCGTGGTCCTGGGGCGACGTGCGCTACTGGGGCTATGGGGAGCGGCACTCGTCGAGGGACGTGCTCGACGCCTTCATGGCCTCGGTGGAGGCGGGCGCGACGCTCTTCGACACCGCGGAGGTCTACGGCCACGGGGCCTCGGAGCAGGTGCTCGGCTGGCTCGCCCGCCGCTCCGGAGCGCCGGTGGTGCTGGCGACGAAGTTCGCTCCGCTGAGGGGCCGCGGGGGAGCGAAGGCGCTGCTCCCGGCGCTGAAGAACAGCCTCCGTCGCATGGGGGTCGGGCGCGTGGACCTCTATCAGATCCACTGGGCGGACTTCGAGGAGGCCTCCATCGACGACCTGATGGGGGCCCTCGCGGACGCCGTCGCGGAGGGTCTGGTGACCGCCGTGGGGGTGAGCAACTTCTCCGCCTCGGAGATGCGCCGGGCGCACGCCGCGCTCGACCGACGGGGTGTGGCGCTGGCGAGCAACCAGGTGCGCTACAACGCCCTGCACCGAGCGCCGGAGACCGACGGGGTGCTCGACGCCTGCCGCGAGCTGGGCGCGTCGCTGCTGGCGTACAGCCCGCTGGAGCAGGGCGTGCTGCTGGGCACCTACGCGGCGGGGCGCGTCCCGACCGGACCGCGGGGGGAGGCGCCGTGGTTCTCGGCGGAGCACCTGGCGGCGGCGGTCCCGGTGGCGGCGCTCTTGCGGGAGGTGGGCGCGGCCGAGGGCGACCGGCCGCCCGAGCAGGTGGCCCTCAACTGGCTGCGCGCGAAGCCCGGGGTGATCCCGCTGGCGGGGGCGCGCAACGGAGAGCAGGCGGCGCGCAACGCGGGCGCGCTGGGGTGGTCGCTGAGCGAGGCGGCCGAGGCGCGCATCGACGAGGCGACGGCGCGCTGGCGCTGACAGGGGACGCCACCGCCGTGGCCGATGACCGGAGTGCGCTGAAGCTCGGCCGTGGTTGACAACGGGGAGGGCGGGAGGATGTCATCGCGCCCATTGTGGGAACCAATCGTCGCTGGAGCCGTACACGGCCAGTCCTGCTCGTTGCATTGACCTCATCGCTCTTTGCTGCGGGCTGTGGGGATACTGAAGATCCAAAACCCGGAGAGACCTCGCTCTCCACGGATGCCAGTGATGTCGTTACGACCACTGACGTCGACCCCAACGCGGATGTCATCACGACGACCGATGTCGGAAGCATCACGGACGTCGGCCCCAACGTGGATGTCGTCACTACGACCGATGTCGGAAGCATCACGGATGTAGGGACCATCACGGATGCAGGAAGCAGCGACGCGGGCGCGATGGACGTCCCCGTCGCGATGGACGTCCCCGTCGCGATGGACGTCCCCGTCGCGATGGATGTCCCCGTCGCGATGGATGTGGCGACCGATCGCGGCGCCATCGATGCGGGTCCTGCGGATGTCCCTGCCGACGTGCCCGCGCTGGAGAGCGCACGACCGATGACTCCTCCCTCCGGTTCGAGGCTCACCTCGCGGCGGCCGGTGTTTCGATGGGCGCTGCCGTCGGGCGTGGTCCGCTCGCAGCTCCAGCTCTGCGCCGACCGGGCCTGCACTCGGGTGCTCCAGACCATCGCGGCCACGGCGCGCAACGCCCGGCCCGCCGCGGACCTGCCCTACGGCGTGTTCTTCTGGCGTGTCGCGGCCCTCGAAGGAGCCTCCGCCAACGTCTACGGCCCCACCTGGGAGGCGACGATCGAGGGCCGCGCGACCACCGCGGGCTCGTACTGGGGCAACGTCTTCGACGCCAACGGCGACGGCCGCGCCGACCTGCTGACCGCCGGCTTCGGAACCAACGGCTGGGAGGGCTTCGTCTCCATCTACGAGGGCGGTCCGTCGGGCCTCCCGAGCGCTCCGACCACCACCTTCGTCCCTCCCTTCGCCCAGCCCAGCGCCACGCCCTTCGTCGAGTCCGCGGGCGACGTCAACGGAGACGGCTACTCCGACGTGATCGTCTTCCGCAGCCTAGGAAACACCCGCAACACCCCGCACGTGACGCTGTTCCATGGAGGCCCGTCTGGGATCTCCACCCGCTACGCGCAGGACATCGCGCTCGAGCAGGGCATGCTCGCGTCTCGCGCCCGCTCCGTCGGGGATTTCGACGGCGACGGCTATGGCGACATCGCGGTGCTCGTGACCGCCACTGCCGCGCCGAACCCCGCGCAGCTCTGGTTCTACCGCGGCGGCCCCGGCGGCATCTCCACCACCCGCGCGTGGACCCTCACCCAGCTCGAAGACCTCCGCGACTGGTCGTACTCCTTCGGCTCACCGGGCGACCTCGACGCCGACGGCGCCTCCGAACTCTTCTGGGGCGCCCCCGTCGCGACGATGGCCGTGCGCCACGGGCGCCTGCGGGTCTTCCGCGGCCGCGCCACCGGCCCCGCCTCCACCGCCGACGTGCTGCTCACCAACCCCGGCACCAGCGCCATCGACCTGCTGGCCTTCGGCTATGTGAACGCCGCCGCGGGCGACCTCAACGGCGATGGCCTCCCCGACCTCCTGGTGTCCGAGCAGCCCGCTGGCGGCAACGTCCCCGGGGACGTCTACGGCTACCTCGCCGGACCGTCGCTCCTCGCGGCCACGCCCGCGGTGCACCTCGTCGGGATGAGCGAGCGCTACAGCACCCAGGGCGTCAGCCTCGAGGGCCTCGGGGACCTCGACGGCGACGGCTACGGCGACTTCGCCGTGATGACCAAGGGGACCCCCACCACGTCGAGCCGCGTGCATGCCTTCCGCGGCTCCCCCTCGGGGGCGATCACCACCCCGACCGTCCGGATGGACAACCCGTCGGGCGGCGCCCTCCTGGGGCTCACCGCCGCGGACTTCAACGGCGACCTGCGGCCCGACCTCGTCACCTCCAACCCCAACGCCGCCGACTTCTTCGGCGAGGTCTACCTGTACCAGTCGGCCTCCGGCGCGCTGCCCGCCACGCCGACGCGCACGTTCTCCTCGCCGCTGGGCGTCACCGGCCGCCTCGGCCGATCGCTCGCTGCGGGCGACATCAACCGCGACGGCTTCCCTGACATCGTCGCGGGCGAGTGGACCCTCGGGGCCGTCGCGGGCCGCGCGTGGGTCTACCCGGGCGGCGCGATGGGCCTCGCGACCCATTCTCCGGCGCGCATCGTCGATCCGAGCGCCGCGGCGGGCGACCGCTTCGGCTGGGCGGTGGCGAGCGCCGGGGACGTCAACAACGACGGCTACGCGGACGTCCTCGTCGGCGCCGAGGGCCGCGGAGCAGGCCACGCGCTGCTCTACCTGGGCGGCGCCGCGGGGCTGCGCGCGACGCCCTCCACGGACCTCGCGGGCCTCGCGTCCGGCGACCGCTTCGGCGCGGCCGCGGTCTCCGTGGGCGACATCAACGGCGACGGCTTCGGCGACGTGGCGGTGGGCGCCCCGGACGCCAACGGAGCGGCCGGCGCGGTGTACCTCTTCCGCGGCAGCGCGACGGGCTTCTCGGCCGCCGCGGCGCAGGTCATCGCCTCGCCGGGCGGCGCGGGCGCTCGCTTCGGCAGCGTGCTCACGCGCCTGCGCGACGGCGACGGCGACGGCCGCGACGAGCTGGTCATCGGAGCGCCGGGCCTCGGCGGCGGAAGGGTGTACGTGTTCGCGGGCGCCGCGGGGGGCTTCGCGTCGACGCCTCGCTCGACGCTCAGCGTCCCGGCGGTGGGGTCGCAGGTCTTCGGCTTCGCGATCATCGACGCGGGCGACGTCAACCGCGACGGCCGCCCCGACCTGGCCGCGAGCGGCTACGACCTCGCGCTGGGCAACGGTCGCGTGTACCTCTTCGCGGGCGGCGCCGGGGGAGCGCTCACCCTGCTGAGCACCAGCTCCCGGAGCGCGGGCAGCGACGCCAGCCAGGGCGCCTCGCTGGTGGCCCTCGGCGACTGGAACGGCGACGGCTTCGCGGACGTCGCGTGCGGAGGGAGCCCCGTTCCGCCCACGGCGACGGCGACGAACACGGGCGGCGTGCTGGGCATCTACCTCGGCAGCGCCACGGGCCTGAGCCCGACCAACTCGCTGGAGCCCGGGCTGACCCTCTCCGGCACCGGGCGCTTCGGCTACTCCGCCGTGGCCGCCGGGGACATCGACCGCGACGGCCAGGCCGACTTCGTCTTCGGAACGCCCGCCGCAGGGCCCCTCCACGCGGGCAACCTCGCCGTCGTGAACCGCACCAACATCGGCACCCGCACGCCGACCATCACCGCGGGCTCCGACACCGGCGCCGCGTACTTCAGCATCGCCAGCAGCAACGACTGACGGCGCGCCCCCTCCTCCCCCTCCGCGGGGGGAATAGATCCCCCCCAGCATCGGGTTGCATGCCGCCGCGCCGCTGCGGTACAGCGGCCCGTCGCAACGCTGTCGCTCCCATCGCCGAGACCCGACGACCTATGACCTACAACCGAGCTCTCAACGATCTGGTCCAGCAAGAGTCGAAGTTCATCGACGACATCCTGACGGAGGTGGGGCGCGTCATCGTCGGGCAGAACACCATGGTCGAGCGCCTGCTCATCGGTCTGCTCGCCCGCGGCCACGTGCTGCTCGAAGGCGTCCCCGGCCTGGCCAAGACCCTCACGGTGCGCACCCTCTGCGACGTGCTCCAGGCGCAGTTCGCGCGGGTGCAGTTCACCCCCGACCTGCTCCCCGCCGACCTCGTCGGTACGGTCATCTACCGCCCGCAGGACGGCACCTTCGTGCCCAAGAAGGGCCCCATCTTCGCCAACCTGGTGCTCGCCGACGAGATCAACCGCGCGCCCGCCAAGGTGCAGAGCGCCCTCCTCGAGGCCATGCAGGAGGGCCAGGTCACCCTCGGCGACCAGACCTTCAAGCTCCCCGATCCCTTCATCGTGATGGCCACGCAGAACCCCGTGGAGCAGGAGGGCACCTACCCCCTCCCGGAGGCGCAGATCGACCGCTTCATGCTGATGGTGAAGGTGGGCTATCCCACCCGCGAGGAGGAGCGCGCCATCATGGATCGGCAGACCGCCGTCTCCCCCGCCACGGTCTCCCCGAAGGTGACGCCCGAGCAGATTCTCGCGGCCCGCAAGGTGATTCCGGAGATCTACGTCGACGACAAGCTGAAGGACTACATCATCTCGCTGGTGTTCGCGACGCGCGACCCGCAGAAGGCCGGGCTCAAGGAGCTCGCGCCGATGATCCGCTACGGCGCCTCGCCGCGCGCCTCCATCGCGCTCAACATGGCCGCGAGGGCGAGGGCGTTCTTGCAGCACCGCGGGTACGTGATCCCCGAGGACGTGAAGGCCATCGGCATGGACGTGCTGCGCCACCGCATCTCGCTCACCTACGAGGCCGAGGCCGAGGAGGTCACCGCCGACCAGGTGGTGAGCCGCATCTTCGAGGCCGTCGAGGTGCCGTAGAGGCGCTCGGATGATCCCCAAGGAGCTGCTCAAGAAGCTTCGGCGCATCGAGATCACCACGGCGCGGCTCGCCAACGACCAGCTCGTGGGCGCGTACGCGTCGGTGTTCAAGGGCCGCGGCCTGGCCTTCGACGAGGTGCGGATGTACCAGCCGGGCGACGACGTCCGGTTCATCGACTGGAACGTCACCGCCCGCACCAACGCCCCGCACATCAAGGTCTTCCGCGAGGAGCGGGAGATGACCGTGATGCTCCTGGTCGACCTGTCGGGCTCGCAGGACTTCGGCACCCGCGCGATGTTCAAGCGCGAGCTGGTCGCCGAGGTGAGCGCCGTGCTGGCCTTCAGCGCCGTCAAGAACAACGACCGCGTGGGCCTGGTGCTCTTCACCGACCGGGTGGAGAAGGTCGTTCCGCCGCGCAAGGGCGCCCGCCACGTGATGCGCGTGGTGAGCGAGATCATGCAGTTCAAGCCCGCGCCGAGGCCCAACCACGAGCCCGTGGGCACCAACCTCTCGCAGGCCCTGGAGGTGCTGGGTCACCTCTCCCGGCGCCGCGCGGTGTCCTTCGTGGTGAGCGACTTCCTCGGCAACGACTACGACCACGCGCTGCGCGTCGCCGCCGCCCGCCACGACCTCGTCCCGGTCTATGTGAGCGACCCCCGCGAGGACGAGCTCCCGGACGTCGGTCTGATGCTGGCCGAAGACCTGGAGACCGGCGAGTGGATCGAGGTCGACACCCGAGACCCGAGGGTGAGGGAGCACTACCGCCGCACGGTGGCGCAGCAGAAGGTCACCCGCGACACGCTCTTCCGCCGGCTCGGGCTCGACGCCATCAACGTCGCCACGCACCGCCCGTACATCACCGCCCTCGCGGAGTTCTTCCGCCGCCGCGCCCGAAGGATGCACGCCGGATGAAGACGATGCGCACCGAAGGTCGTCTGGCGAGGGCGCGTGCCCCCTTCCCCGCTGCCGCGCGCCCTACCCCCGCGGGACGGGGGCAGGGCTCAGGAGACTGCGAAGTGGGTGATGGACTGAAGGGTCCCGGAGCTACCAGTCCCAGCACCAACCCGTCAGTCCTTCCAGCCCTGCCCCCGCCCCGCGGGGGTAGGGCGCGCGGCAGCGGGGAAGGGGGCCCACGAGCACAGCGCCTCGCTACGGAAGCCATCCTCGCCGCGCTGCTCCTCGCGCCCTCGCTCGCCCTCGCCCAGGACGCCTCCGTCGCCACGGACGCCTCTCGCCCCGCGGCCCCGGCGCCCGCTCGCGCCGCCGGGGAGTGCGTCGCCGACCCGCTCCCGGCCGACCACGCGCCCGCCATCGAGGTCACGGTCAACCCCCCCAACCCCCAGGTCGGCGACCGGGTGCGCGTCACCTGGACCTTCCGCTACCGCACCCACGACCGGGTGGAGTTCGAGCCCGACGCGGTGGCGCTGCAGCAGCCCAGCATCGAGCTCGAGTACGCCAGGGAGCAGCCCGAGCGAGACCGCAGCGTGCACGGCGAGCGGGACGGGCGGCTGCGCTCCGAGGTGACCGTCGCGCTGCAGCCCTTCCGTTCCGGCGACGTGGTGATCCGCCCGATGAACGCCCGGGTGAACACCGGCGACGAGATCGCCCGGGTCTGCACCCCGGAGGTGCGCTTCCGGGTGCGCTCGGTCTTCGGCAACACCTCGCACCCGCAGGCCCGCGACATCACCCGCCCGGAGGACGTCCGCCGCGACGCGCTCACCCTCCGCCAGGTCGCCCTCGGCCTCGACGCCCTCTTCGTCGCCGTCGTCGCCGCGCTCTCCGTCGCGGCCTGGCTGCGCCGCCGCCCGAAGGTGGTCCCGCCGCCGCCGCCGCCGAGGCACCCGTACTTCATCGCCCGAGAGGCGCTGGAGGTGCTCTCCCGAGGAGACCTCCTCGCCCGCGGCCTCACCAAGGACTACTACGACGCCGTCTCCGACGTCGTGCGCCGCTACCTGGGCGGCGTGCGCGGCTTCGACGCCATCGAGATGACCACCGACGAGATCCTCGCTCACCTGCGAAAGCACCCGCTCGCCGGGGTGACCCAGGTCGAGGTCGAGAACCTCCTCCGGGAGTGCGACCTCGTGAAGTTCGCCCGCTACGTGCCCGCCCACGAGGACTCCGACGCCATCCTCGCGTCGGCGGTCTCGCTGGTCGAGCGCGGCCGACCCACCATGGCCACGGCGCAGGAAGCGTCCCGCGGAGGCGCCCCGTGAAGCTCCGAGGAAGGCCCGCTCCCACCCGGGTCGCGATCCCCCGCCACCGCTCGCCCGCCGGGCCCGTCGCGTGGATGGCCGCGCTCGTCCTCGCGCTCGTCCTCGGCGGCCTCTACGGCTACGCCCGCTTCCAGGGCTGGGACCTCCAGTTCAAGGCCCCGTGGGCGCTGCTCTCGCTCCCGGCGACCTTACTCGTCTATGTATTGTCCCGGCTGCTCTGGAAGCGCGCCGGGGCCGTCCCAGGCGAGGCCCTCACCCGACTCAAGGTCTCCCAGGGCGCGGCGCTTCGGGCGGCTCCTCGCACCCTCAGCGCCCGGCTGATCCACCTGCCCGGCGCCCTCCGGGTGGCGGCCATCGTGCTGGTGGGCCTCGCGCTCGGGCGGCCGCAGCGGGTCGACGCGCCCGACGCGCTGGAGCTGTCGGGCATCGACATCGTGATGTCCATCGACCTGTCGGGCTCGATGCGCGCGGCGGACCTTCAGCCCACGCGTCTGGAGGCCGCCAAGGAGGTGGTGGGTGACTTCATCCAGCGCCGCCGCAGCGACCGCATGGGGCTGGTGGTCTTCGGCCGAGAGGCCTTCACGGTGGTGCCTCCGACGCTCGACTACACGGTGCTGCAGCGCATGGTGAGCGCGCTCAGCCTCGACCTCATCGACGGCTCCGGCACCGCCATCGGCGACGGGCTCGGCACGGCGCTCAACCGGCTGCGCCACAGCGACGCGCGCAGCAAGGTGGTGGTGCTGCTCACCGACGGGGCCAACAACGCCGGTCACGTCGACCCGCGCGAGGCGGCGCAGCTCGCGACGGCGCTGCGGGTGAAGGTCTATACGATCCTGGTCGGCACCGCGGAGGAGGCGCCGGTGCAGCAGGGCGTCGACCTCGCGGGGCGCCCGGTGTACGCGACGGCGCGCTTCCCGGTGGACCCGCAGCTCCTTCAGGACATCGCGACCACGACCGGGGGGCAGTTCTTCCGCGCGGTCGACCGGGCGGGGCTGGCGCAGAGCTTCCACACCATCCTCGACCACCTGGAGCGCAGCAAGATCGCCGATGCGGGCGCCCGCTACGCCGAGCTGTACCCGTGGCTGGTGGTGGCGGCGCTGGCGCTGCTGGCGCTCGAGGTGCTGCTCTCGTCCACGCGTCTGAGGAGGTTCCCGTGAGGTTCGGGGCGGTGGCGTGGCTGTGGCTGCTGGCGCTGGTGCCGTTGCTGGGGGCGCTGATGGCCTACGCGACGTGGGCTCGACGGCGCGACCTCGCCCGCTTCGGCGACGTGCTGCTGGTGTCGAGCCTGCGCGACGGCTCGCCCGCGGGATGGCGCGCGGCGCGCTCGGTGCTGGTGCTGCTGGCGGTGGCGTTGCTGGCGGTCGGGGCGGCGAGGCCACAGCACGGGTCTCGCACCGAGGTGGTCGCGAGGCGAGGCATCGACGTGGTGGTGTGCCTCGACGTGTCCAAGTCGATGCTGGCGCGCGACGTGGCGCCCTCGCGCATCGAGCGGGCGAAGGCGGAGCTCGAGCGGCTGCTCACCGAGGAGCCCGGCGACCGCGTGGCGGTGGTGCTCTTCGCGGGCGACACCATGGAGTACCCGCTGACGACGGACCACGAGGCGGCGCTGCGCTTCTTCCGCGACGCGCACCCGTGGGAGTTTCCGGTGCAGGGGACGTCCATCGGCAGGGCCATCTCCGCGGCGCGCGATCTCCTGCGGCGCGATCCGCTGGCGGGTCGGCGGTCGCGGGTGATCCTGTTGATCACCGATGGAGAGGACCTCGACGGCGACCCGGTGGCGGCCGCTCGCGAGGCGGCGGCGGACGGGGTGCAGGTCTACATCGACGCGATCGGGAGCACGGTGCCGGAGCCCATCCCCGCGTACACGCAGGACGGCCGGATGGCGGGCTACGAGCGCGACTCTCGCGGAGAGATCAAGCAGACGCAGTTCACGGCGCAGATGGAGCAACAGCTGCGCAACGTGGCGACCGAGGGGCACGGGACGTACTTCCGCCCCCGCGCCGGTGAGGTGGGCATCGACGCCGTGCGGCGGCAGCTGGCTCGCTTGCGCCGCTCGGAGGTCTCGGAGACGCAGCGCACGGTGTACGAGGAGCTCGCGTGGGTGGTGCTGTTCCCGGCCTTCGCGCTGCTGGTGGTGGCCTCCGGGCTGCTGCCCGAGCGGGTGCGTCGGCGCGCGGGCCAGGGAGGTGCGCCGTGAGGGCGTACCTCGCAGCGGGGGTGATGGCGGTCGGGCTGACGGCGTTCACGGTGTGGGCGTGGCCTCCGAGGGAGGAGCTCGAGCCTCGGGTGGCGCAGGGCAACGCGGCCTTCGTGCAGCGGGAGTATCCGCAGGCGCTGGGGCACTACGAGGCCGCGCCGGGGGACGGGCCGCGCAACGCCGGGGTGCACGCCAACCGCGGACTCGCGAAGTTCAGGGTGCTGCTGGCACCGGGCGACGGCGGCGTGCTGCCGGAGCTGACGATGGATGCCGCGGTGCCCGAAGGGTACTCGGGGGCGCAGGACGAGATCCGCAACGCCGCGCGGGGCATGGCGGGCGCGCCGATGGAGGACATCGACACGCAGGTGCGCGCGAGGGCGCAGTACAACCTGGGCAACACGTTCTTCGCGGAGCACTCGTGGCGCAACGCGATCGACGCCTACAAGGAAGCCCTGCGGCTGCGTCCCGGCTGGGTCGACGCCGCGTGGAACCTCGACCTGGCGCGCCGTCGCAAGGAGGAGGAGGAGCATCCCGACGCGGGTCCCGACTCGGGCCAGGACGCGAGCCAGGATGCGTCGCAGGACGCCAGCAGCGACGCGCCGTCGGGTGACAGCGGCGGTGGCGGCGACGGCGGCGGTCAGGGGGACGGCGGCGGTCAGCAGGGCGACGGCGGGCCGCAGGGCAACGACAGCGGAGCGAGCGGAGACAGCGGGTCGAACGGGGAGCAGCCCGACGGGGGAGCGCCGCCGCCGGAGCAGCAGGACGGAGGGGCGCAACCGCCGCCGCCGCCGCAGTCGCTGGCCCCGTTGGACCAGCTGGAGCGCAACGCGCAGGACCTGCAGCAGATGATGCTGCGCCGACGCGCGGGGCAGACGCCGAGGAACCCGGACGACGAGCGGTAGCGGCGGGGCGTAGCTCCGGCCGCGAGCACCCGCCCACGTCGTCGATCGTTGGCCTCACCCGTAGCGAAGCGGAGGGGCGCGATCGACCACGCTTCAGTCGACCGCCCCAATGGTTCGGATAGCCCCTCCGGGCGCCGTAGTCCGTCCCGTCAGGGGGCGGTCTGGTAGCGTTGGCGGGTGCGAAGCCTGACCGCAGCGGTGGGATGGGTGGCGGTGACGCTCGTAGGAGGCTGCGAGCAGCCGCGCTCTGAACTCGTCGTTCGGGTGGACTCCGAGGTGGCGTGGGGCGCCGGTCAGTCGGTGCAGTCGGTAGTGCTCACGGTGCGACGGGGCGGTGCGATGGGCCCACTGCGCGACACGCGCACCACGGTCCTCGGCGCTGGGGCGGGACGCCTGCCGTTGCCGTTGTACGTCGGTGTGATCCCGGCCGACGACGACACGGCGACGCCAGTGTGGATCGAGGCGCTGGGATGCGGCGCTCCCAACGGGTGCATGCCGGCGACGGCGAGGGTGGCGCAGCGCGCGGTGGTGAGGTTCACGCGAGGGCAGACCGAGGAGGTGACGCTGCTGCTGGCGTCGGCATGTGCCGGCGTGAGGTGCGCGAGCGAGCAGCGGTGTGCCGTTGGCAGCGGGCAGTGCGAGGCCGCGACGAGGGCGCAGGAGACGGTGCGGCCGTTCAACGGGACCGACGCGGCGGTGCTCGATGCACCGGCGGACCACGGGCGGATCACGGATTCGGGCGGTGACATCAGCACACCGGCGGACGCCACCATGTTGGATGTTCCGGCTGCCATGGATGCGACGCTGGTCGACGTGGTGCTTGCCTCGGACGACGGAAGCCTCCTCTGTCCGGTCGGGCGGACTCGATGCGGCACCGCGTGTCGTGACCTCACCAGCGATCCCGGCAACTGCGGCGCGTGCGGCGCGGTCTGCGCGCTGGCCCAGGTGACCGCTGCGACGTGCGCCTCGGGAGCATGCGGCGTAGAGCTGTGCGCGACGAACTTCGCGGACTGCGACTCGGTCGCGACCAATGGCTGTGAGGTCGACACGCGCAGCACTGCGGCTCATTGCGGGGGGTGCGGGCGGACGTGTCCTTCGCTTCAGTCGTGCATCGCAGGAGGCTGCACGGCGACGACGCCGCGGCCGATGGCGCCGCTGTCTACGGCCATCGTGAGCTCCCGCCGACCGACGTTGCGCTGGTCGCTCGCGAGCGGCATGGACGGCGCGGCGGTCGAGATCTGTCGCGACCGCGCCTGCACGAGCGTGCTGACGACCTTCTCGGCGAGCGGCACCCGCGGGGCCCCCGCGATGGACCTGCCGGCGGGGGTGCTCTTCTGGCGGCTCCGGGGGCAGGCGTCGGGAGTGACCGATACCCATTACTCATCGACGTGGCAGTTCACGGTCGGAGCGCGGACCGCCCCGGTGAACACGAGCTCGGGGACCGTGGCGGATTTCAACGGCGATGGCTACGCCGACCTCGTCGTCGGGGCTCCTGGCGCGTTGTCGAATACCGGCCGAGCGTACGTGTACCTGGGGAGCGCAGGCGGGCTGGCCGCGATGCCCTCGACTACGCTCACAGGCCCGGATGGTGCAGAAGGATCCTTCGGCTATTCGGTGGCGAGCGCAGGGGACGTCAATGGAGATGGCTACGCCGACCTCGTCGTCGGGGCCTATCGCGTGGGCCGGACGTACGTCTACCTGGGAAGCGCAAGCGGGCTCGCCTCTACACCCGCGACTGCGCTCACTTGCCCGGATAGCGCAAACGTCTCCTCGGTGGCGGGCGTGGGGGACGTCAATGGAGATGGCTACGCCGACCTCGTCGTCGGTGCTAATGGCGCGATGTCGCTCACCGGACGGGTGTATGTCTACCTGGGGAGCGCGGGCGGTCTCGCTACCACGCCGACGACGGTGCTTACTGGTCCCGATGGCCCAGGAGGCCTCTTCGGCCGATCGGTGGCTGGCACAGGGGACATCAACGGTGATGGCTACGCCGACCTCGTCGTCGGTGCTTCTAGCGCGATGTCGCTCACCGGTCGGGTGTATGTCTACCTGGGGAGTGGAGGAGGGCTGGCCACGACACCCGCGACTGCGCTGACTGGCCCGGATGGCGCCGGAGGCAACTTCGGTTTTTCCGTAGCAAACGCTGGCGATATCAATGGCGACGGCTATGCCGACCTCGTCGTCGGGGCCTATCAGGCGATGTCGAGTACAGGTCGCGTATTCGTCTATCTGGGCAGCGCAACCGGGCTGGTCGCGACGCCCGCGGCTGCGCTCACTGGCCCAGATGGTGTGGGTCGCTACTTCGGCTGCTCGGTAGCCAGCGCGGGGGACGTCAATGGAGATGGCTACGCCGACCTCGTCGTCGGGGCCCTTCAGGTGGGCGGGGCCTACGTCTACCTGGGGAGCGCAGGCGGGCTGCCCATGACGCCCTCGACTGCGCTCACTGCCCCCATTGCCTCCGGTGGTGTGGGCGCGGTTCGCAACTTCGGCCGCTCGGTGGCGAGCGCGGGGGATGTCAACGGCGATGGCTACGCCGACCTCGTCGTCGGGGCCACTGGAGAGGGGCCCCAGGCCGGTTGGGCATACTTCTACGTGGGGAGTGCAAGCGGGCTGGCCGCGACGCCTGCGACTTCGCTCACAGGCCCAGATGACGCAGAGCTCGGCAGGGGTTTCGGCTACTCGGTGGCGAGCGCGACGGACCTGCACCCGCGTGGCCCCGTATCGGGCTTGGGTTCATCAGCTTACGGCAGACCCTGCCAGCAGGGTGGTCGCATCACCGACGTGCCAGGAGCTCGGCCGCTACCTCGCTCAGCTCTGAGAAGCGCAGGTGCGAAAGGGTGAGCCGTCGGGCCACCGACGCTGCGGTCGCGGGCAATGCGTCGAGCCGGATCGGGTGCTCTGGAGTCGCCACAATACGATAGGGTCCACCGAAGTAGTCGGCGTCGTAGGCGAACATCCCTCGTTGGGCCATGCGCTGCCAGGTGTCGATACGCTCCACCTGCGGAGCATGGTGGGTGGACGGTTCCATGGAGAGAATGGCCTCGACCGCCGCGTCGTAGGCGTCCGCGTCCTCAAGGCACACCTCCGGGACGTAGCCCCCGCCGGCGGTGGAGAAGAACCCCACGTGGCCCGACGCATCGCTGGCGAGCCATTCGTAATCGAATCCCCTGACTCCCATCGCGGTCCTCGATGTCATCGCGTGGCCCCAACCTCTACGCCCTCACCGCGAGCCTCCGCGCTGACGGCGCATCCCTGATCCCTACAGCGTCCAGAGCCCCGCGAGGTCGAGCTCCACCGCGTCGAAGGGCTCCGCGCGCACCCGGGCGTTGCCCCGATGGACGTTCACCAGCAGCCACCCGATGTCCGCGCGGCGGAACACCTCCAAGGAGCGTAGCGTCCGCGAGAGCAGCCACACGTGCCCGACGCCTTCGCGGTGGTAGATGTCCAGCTTCGCGCCGCGGTCGGTGCCCTCCGTCGAGGGGGACAGCACCTCGCACACCCAGTCCGGGGCGAGCGTCGCGTGCGCCTCCTCGAGGAAGCCTGGCGGCACCCTCTCGCGCCGCCACCCGGCCAGATCGGGGACCACCACGTCGGGCTTCGGTCCAAGCCGCACCTCGGGCTCCGCGAGGATCACCCACCCGCCGCCCCTGCGCCCGAAGCCGCTCCGCAGCGCGGACCCGAGCTCGGTCGCCGCGTTGGCGTGGCCGAGGCGAGGCCGCGGCAGAAGCGACAGCTCGCCGTCGATGACCTCCGCGACCATCGTCTCCGGCGCGTTGCGGTAGCCCTCCACGACCTCGGGCGGGAGGTTGGGAAACTCCGGGTCGACGGATCGTGCAGCGTCGCCAGACATGCCCCGAGCGTAGCCCACTCCGAGGGTGCGGATGGGGCCCTCGTCGCCGAAGCCCCGCCCTCGGCTTCAGTTCAGCATCTGCGCCACGGGCGACGGCGCCTGCTTCTCCCACGAGCGCACCTCGCGGCGCCACGCGCGCAGCCGCCACCCGATGCGCAGCCCGCTGGCGAGCATCCCGAGGGACTCCAGCGCGCGCAGCGCGTGGTCGAAGCCGAAGTTGCCGTCGCTGATGTAGACCGAGTCGGGGACGAAGCACTCCCGCTCGTCCTCCAGGCAGCGCACCGCCACGGGCTGGTGGTAGCCGATGCGGTCGAGCTGCTCGGCGGTGAGCTGCATCTTCCACGTCCCCCCGTGCGCGTCGACGAGCTGGTACTCGCCCATCGAGGCGTTGAAGCGGCGGAGGATGTGCTCGACGGTCATCACCCGCTGCGGGGCGCCGGGGGTCCAGCCCCGCAGCCGCGACATCACCGCGAGCTTGTGCGAGGTGAACGCGCAGAGCGCCGCGCTGCCCAGAAACACCAGCGCCGCCAGGGTGATGCCAGGCCGCTGGGGACGAGGACCGCGCCAGCGCTCCCGGTAGGGGATGCTCATGCGACGGGATCAGGACCCGAGGCGGGCCTCCGCGTCAAATGGCCCCAGCGGCGCTGGCGTTCGGAGTACGAGCGCGAGGCCGTCAGCGAGGATATCCCCGGTACGAGCGCGAGGCCGTCGGTAACCCGAGCCAGACCCTGAGCGTTAGCGAGGGGGAGAGCCCTCTACCTTCGTCAGTACGCGTTCGGAATCTCCGGTGATTCCACCGAGAACCGCGGCGTTCGGAGAACCGCGCTGACGACGCTAGAGGGCTCTCCCCCTCGCTAACGCTCAGGGTCTGGCTCGGGGTACCGACGGCCTCGCGCTCGTACCGGGGACTCCTCGCTGACGGCCTCGCGGTCGTACCGGGGATATCCCCGCTGACGGCCTCTCGGTCGTACTCCGAACGCCAGCGCGGCGCCCGTGTGCCGCCCGCTCACAGCGGGGTGAGGTCGATCGTCACGCTGACGCCGTTCACGTGGCACTCGCCTCCGGTGACCACGACGGTGCGCGCCGCCGGGGAGACGTAGCCCGGGGCCGCCACGCTGAGCGTGTACGAGCCCTCGCGCTCGCCCGCTCCGGCGTACGACCCGGGCGGCCCGATGGTGCTCAAGGTCTCGCGGTAGGACCCTTCGGCGATCACCACCGTCGCCCCGGCGACCGCCGCTCCGCTGCTCGCGTTGCGCAGGGTGACGTTGACGCCGAAGCGATACTCCGTCGTGCACGACTGGGTGTCGAGGCAGCCAGGGAGGGAGGCCGTGGCCGCCATGGAGAGCAGGACGCAGAGGTAGAAGGGGCGCATGCCCGGAGAGCCCAGCAGGTTGCGTACCGCGCCGGGCTGCGAAGGGGCGGAGAGCTCGCGCTCCTTGTGCGAACGGCCGCGGGCCCTATGCGTGGGGGGATGGCGAACCCGCTCGGGAGCGCGCGACGGTTCGTCTGCCTCCTCGGCGCGTTGGCGCTCGCGCCCGCTACGGCGCAGGCCTTCGATCCCATCGGCCACGAGCTCATCGAGGCGCAGGCCTACCGCCGGCTGATCGAGGGCGACGCAAGCTGGCCCGACGGCGCGGGAGGGAGCGTGCGAGGCGAGGTCCTGGTGGCGGCGCTGATCTCCGACGGCGTGCTCGCGGAGCCCGCGTGCTTCGGAGAGAGCGCCACCGGCCGGGGCTGCCGAGAAGACCGCCGCGAGGACCCGACGCAGTGGTGGCCGCCGCTGCGCAGCGGGCGGATGGACTTCGTGCTCGACCGCCACCACAGCGCGCTGGGCCAGTGCTACCACTTCCTCGCGCACCCCGACGACGACGCGCGCCCGGGCGAGGACCGCACAACGGGCGTCCCCGCCGGTCTGATCGAGGAGCCCTACCGGCGCTGCATGCGCCTGCTGGGGACCCTGGTGGAGGTGGCCGCGGGCTCCAGCGCCGAGGATGCGCGAGGCCTCGACAACGACGTCTACGCGCTGCTGCACGCGGTGGCCGACGCGTTCTCCCCGGCGCACGTCCAGCGCGACGCCGCGGGGCGCATCCGGTGGCTCCGCGCCTGGAACCCGCTGCCCTGGACCCCAGCGGGCGATGCCCAACGGCGCCATCGCTTCCATGACCCTCGCGACGCCTCGTACCTCCGCCCCGAGCGAGCGTCCGACGAGCGCTGCGACCTCGAGCGTCGGCACCCCTACGCGATCGCCCCGGAGTGCCTCACCCCGCAGGCCACGCAGGCCTCCGCGGCGCTCGCCGACGTGCTGGCCCTCATCTACCGCATGCGCCGCCGCGCTCGCTCCGGGCTCGCGCCGCCCACCTTCGCCGCGCCGGTGAACCGCGCCGACTGGGCGGGCTTCGTCGCGCAGCACCTCCTTCACTCCCGCGTGGGAACGGTCGGCACCGGGGTCGCTCCCGCCGAGCTCGACGCCTGGCCCCGGGTGGCCTTCGGTCTCGGCGCCGACCTCGACGGCGCGACGCCCAGGGCGGGGGCGCACCTCGGGGTGATGGTTCCGCTGTTCGTGGGGCGCGACCGCTTCCTGCCCTTCATCCCCAACGCCTCGCTGGAGCTGGGCTGGCTGCCGGGCGATGGCTTCCACGCCGCCGCGGACCTGACCTTCTCGCTTCCCCTCGCCGCGTGGCTCTGGGTCGGCGCCGCGCCCTTCCGCCTCTCCACCACGGTGGACCCGCAGCACCCCCGCGTGGACCTCTCCGTCGGCTTCATGGCCCCGCGCGTCGACCTCTTCCACCTCGGCGACGGCCGCGGGCTCTGGGTGCGCCTCGCGGGCCCCGGGTACTTCGACCTCGTCAGCGCGCGGTGGCAGTGGCAGGCGGCGCTCACCGTGGGCGCGCACTTCGACGCGACCCCGTCGCTGCAGCCCGACCGGCGGGCGCGCGCGCACCGCTCGCCCCGACGCGACGCCGCCGACGCGGAGGCCGTCCGCAGCTGGGACCCGCCGCCCTTCACCGGGGCGAACGTCTCCCCGTGGCCCGAGCAGACCTACCTCTACGCGGGCTTCGGCGGTCGCACGGGCGGCGGCATCGGCGGCGGCGTCGAGCTGCTGCGCAGCCTTCCCCGGGCGCTGCACTTCATCGACCTCGGAGGCCGCGTCGACGCGAGCGGGCCCGGCGGCGGGCACGGCGCGGCGGTCGCCCTGGACGCGGTGCTGCGGGTGCGCCCTCGACCCTTCCTGTCGATCGACCTGGTGCCCGTCTCCCTCGGGGCGGAGTTCGACGCCGCCGCGGACTGGACCCTCACCGGCCGCCTCGGCGCCTCGGTGCTGCTCGGCCCGCTGCGCGTCGCCGTCGACCTGCCGCGGCTCGACTACCGCCGGCTGGAGATCGACACCGCGCGCGGGCTCGACCTGCGCTTCAGCGTCGACCTGACCGAGGTGTTCCAGTGGAGCGGCACCGCCGTCTCGCTGGGGGCCCACGGAGGTCGCGGGGTGTTTCCGTCGCCGTGAGGCTCAGCGAGCCAGACGGGCGCGCGGGGCGAGGGCGAGCGCCACCCGGACGAGCGTGAGCCCTGCGACGCTGGCGCCGGCCGCGCCGTAGAGGAGCTGCATCCACGTCGCGCGGGTGTCGGTGCCCGCCGTCACGCCGTGCAGGGTGGCGAGCGCGAAGACCACGAAGGCGAGGTAGTGCACCGCGCGCCAGACGCGAGGGCCGATGCGCGCGCGGAGGGCGAAGCTCGCGTGGACGAGCACCGCCAGCCACATCGCCACGATGCCCATGCCGACGCCGAGCCTGCGGTAGCCCGCGAGGAAGGGCACCGTGACGTCGAGCACGTCGAAGGGCACGTAGCGGTCGCCGAGCATCGCCATCGCGTGCGCGGCCGTGAGCCCGATGGCCGCGAGCGACAGGAAGCGATGGATCTCCACGCTGCGGGCGCGAGCGATCCACCGGTCGGCGGCGGCGGTCGAGAGGAAGAGGCCGAAGAGCACGTCGAGGGTGAGGGCGAGGTACGCGCTCACCGAGGCCGCGCGGGAGAGCGTCCAGGCCCAGGTGCCCTCCGGGCGAGGAACATCGAGCGTCCAGAATCCGAGGCGCGCGCCCAGGGCGCCGACGAGCAGCAGCACGACGATTCCCGCGGCCACGCCGCGAGCGATGGACCTACGCATCACACACCTCCAGCTCCCCGACGCAGCGCACCGCGCCGGAACCTTCTACGAGCACTCCCCCGCACCCGGGCTGCGCCGCGAGGAAGCGTGCGCCCTCGCTCGCGCCCAGCACGAACACCGCCTTCGCCAGCGCCTCCGCCTCCGCCGCGCACGAGGCGAGCACCGTCGCCTGGGCGAGGTCCGTGCTCGCGGGCTGCCCCGTGCGCGGGTCGATCAGGTGGTGCATCGCGCGCGCCCCCAGGTGCCACCGCCGCCGGTTCGGGGCGCTCGTCGCCACGGCGCGATCCCGCAGCCGCAGCGTGAGCAGCACCCTCGCCGCGTCGGTCGGGTCCTCGACGTCGACGAGCCAGCCGTCCCCGTCCGGCCCGTCCCCTCGCAGGACGGCGTCTCCGCCCGCGTCGATCGCCGCGACCCCTTCCACCAACCGTGCGGCCCGATCGGCCGTGAGGCCCTTCACGAAGCCACCGAGGTCGAGCTTCACGTGCGCCGCCCGGAGCACGACGCCATGGGCCTCGTCGATCTGCACCTCGTCGAAGCGCGCCCGAGCCGGCCACGCCGGGCCCTCGTCGCGGTCGAGGGCGCCCGGGGCGAACGAGCGGTCGTAGCCCGAGGCGATCAGCGAGGCGCCCACCGCCGGGTCGAAGAGCCCTCGGGTGCGGGCCACGAAGGAGCGCGCCGCGAGCAGCGTGTCGAGCATCTCGCGAGAGACCCGCACGGCCCCCTCGGCGCGGTTCAGCGCCGACAGCTCGCTGTCGAGCCGAAAGCGGCTGAACCGCCGCTCAGCGTCCTCGAAGACCGAGGCCACGCGCTCGGTGAGGGCCGCCTCGTCGCGCTCGCTCTGGTGCGGCGCGAGCACCGTGACCTCCGTGCCCATCGCGCGGAAGCTCCCCATCACGAGCTCCTCGTGCGCACTCGGGCCGCGCGCCGGGGCCGCGCCACGGCCACGGTGGTGACCGCGCTCCTCGCTCGAGGGGGCGGGGCGCTCGGCGCCACCCGCGCTGGCGTCGCGGAGACCGGGGCGCGAGCGAGGCTCACGGGCGGAGCGAGGCTCACGGGCGGAGCCGTCGCCACCACGGGAGCGGGCGGGGTCGCGGCGGGCATCGGCTGCGCGACGGCGAACCACGCCGCGGTGAACACGGACGCGAGCGCGGCGCCGAGCCCGAGCTTCCACTCGACGTCGGTCAGGTCGAGCTTCGGGGGCGCGCGCTTCGCCTTGGGGGCGTCGGGTCGCTCAGTCATCTTCGCTCTCCTCCGCCTCGTCGTGGCGCTCGTGGCGGCGCTCGTGGTGCCGCTCTCGCCGCTCGTGACCCCGGGCCTGCGCGAGCAGCTCGGTCTCGGCCTCGGCCTCGTCGGCGACGGGCTCCGGCTCGGGCGCCGCGGCGGGCTGCGCCTCGGGCTCCGGGGCGGCGGTCAGCGGAGCGGTGGGCGGGGTCGGGGCGCTGCTGCTGGTCGGCGCGCTGTTGCTGGTCGGGGGGCTGTGGGCGCCCGCGGGCATCTTCACGACGCCCAGCAGGGAGCCGAGGGTGACGCCCGCGGCGAGGGTGATGGCGCCCGCGGCGGCGGCGACCGCGGCGAGGGTCCGGCGGGATGGCTTCGTGTCTTCGTTCTTCAAGGTCGACCTCCGTGGGAATCGGGTGCGGTCACAACCTTCAGGCCCTCGTGTGAGCCGCGCATGAGGCCTCGCTTAGAGCTTTCACAGGATCCGCCCGAGCGCGGTGGTAGCCTCCGCGCGGTGCGAATCCTCGTGGTGGAAGACGAAGCGCGCCTTCGCGAGCTGATCGGCCGCACCCTGGAGGCCGACGGCTACGAGGTCGTGCTGGAGGGCGACGGAGCGCGCGGCCTCGGGCACGCGGAGGCCGGGGGCTTCGACGTCATCGTGCTCGACCTGATGCTGCCGACCATGAGCGGCCTCGAGATCAGCATGAGGCTGCGAAGGCGCGGGGTCCGGTCGCCGATCCTGATGCTCACCGCGAGGGACACCGTCGACGACCGGGTGGCGGGGCTCGACGCCGGCGCCGACGACTACCTGGTGAAGCCCTTCGCCTTCGCCGAGCTCACGGCCCGCATCCGGGCGCTGCTGCGCCGCAACGCCGACCCCGGCGGGCGCGAGCTCCGCGTCGAAGACCTGGTGCTCGACCGGGCGCGCCGCGAGGCCGTGCGCGGCGGGCGACGCACGGAGCTCACCGCCCGGGAGTTCTCGCTGCTGGAGTACCTGATGCGCAACGCGGGGCGGGTGCTCACGAGGGACCAGATCATCCAGGCCGTGTGGCCGAGGGAGTTCGACGGGGGCGCCAACGTGGTCGACACCTACGTCCACTACCTGCGAGAGAAGATCGACGCGGCGCCTGGCCGCGCCCTCATCAAGACCGTCCGAGGGGTCGGCTACAAGCTGGGGTCGTGATGACCCCGTCGCGCATCCGGGCCCGCCTCGGGATGTGGAACCTCGCGGTCTTCGGCCTCGTCCTGCTGGTGACCATCACCGCGGCGGCGCTCAGCATCGCGAGGGTCAGCGACCTGGCGATCGATCGAGAGCTGCAGCTCGGCGCAGCCCGCGCCGCGACCCGCATGGCGCACGCGTGGGCCGAGTCCGACCGGCACGAGCGCGACGACGAGAGGCGCGACGACGAGAGGCACGGCCGAGCGTCCGAGGAGGACGATCACGACCGCCTGGTGCACTTCGCCGAGGCCTCGCCGGATCAGTTCGTGATCGCCGCGCGGGGCGCCGCTCCCGCGGTGCGGGTCGACGGGCGGGCGATGCCGCCGGGCCTGCCGGACGCCAGCGCCCTGGCCTCGGCGCAGGCCGAGGGCGCGGCGGTGCGCTCGTCGGGCACGGTCGCAGGGGCGCGGGTGAGGATGCTCACGGTGCCCGTGCGCATCGGGGGAAGGGTCGCGGGGGCCGTCCAGATCGTGCGCTCGCTCACGGCACCGGAGCGCGCGGTGTGGCGCTCGGTGCTGGTGCTGGTGGTCACCGGCGTCGCGGGCCTGGTGCTCGCGGCGGCGGCGAGCGCCTTCCTCGCGGGCCGCGCGGTGCGTCCCATCGCGGCGGCCCTCGCGAGGCAGCAGCGCTTCCTCGCCGACGCGAGCCACGAGCTGCGGACCCCGGTCACGGTGCTGCGCGCCCGCGCCGACGCGATGCTCCGCGAGGGCGAAGCGCTGCAGGCCTCCGTGAAGGACGAGCTGCGGAGGCTGAGCGCCGACGCCGACGAGCTCTCGCTGCTGCTCGGCGACCTGCTCGACCTGGCGCGGCTCGAGGCGGGGGTGGAGTCGCTCTCGATCGAGCCCGTCGCGGTCGGCGACGCGGCCGAGGAGATGGTCGCCGACCTCGGGCCCATGGCCCTGGAGAAGGGCGTCACGCTCGTCGCGAAGGCCGAGCCCGCGTTCGCGAGGGCGCACCTGGGGAGGGTGCGTCAGGTGCTGCGGGCGCTGATCGACAACGCGCTGAAGCACACCCCGCGCGGGGGGCACGTCACGGTGAGCGTCGCGCTCGAGAGCCAGCACGCCGTGCTGCGGGTCGCCGACGACGGGGTGGGCATCGCCCCGGAGCACCTGCCCCAGGTCTTCGAGCGCTTCTTCCGCGCGGACGAGGCGCGCACCCGGGGAGCGGGCGGGGGCGGCGCAGGCCTCGGGCTGGCGATCGCGGCCGAGCTGGTCCACCAGATGCGAGGGACGATCCAGGTCGAGAGCGAGCCCGGGCGAGGCGCGACGTTTACGGTGCGGCTCCCGCGCTAGGTCGGAGCACCTGCCATCCCGCCACAGCGACCGCCGCGAGGCAGGCGGCGGCTCCGGCGAGGTAGCGCTGCCCCTCCGCCCACTGCGCCAGGCTGCCTCCCGCGAGCGCGAGGCCACACCAGCCGAGGTACAGCGCGCCCGGTGCGCCGAGGAGCATCACGACACAGCCGGGCACCTTCGATCCGCGCATGCTCTCGAGCATCGCACGCGATCGCCGCCCATCGTGCACGCCGATTGCTTGGCAGTGAGGGCATGAACGCAAGACCCACGGACAGGGGCGCGACGTGGCCGGTGTTCTTCGCGCTCGCGCTGGCGGCGTGCAGCAGCGAGCCTGCGTCGGGAGGTCCGTCGGCGGACGTGGCCGCGCCGGAGGCCGTCGACAGCGGAGCCCCGCCGGGCAACGCGGCCGATGTCCCGCGGGCCGCGCTCGACTCGGGCACCCACGACGGCTCGCGGAGCGGAGCGGTCGACGCCATCGAGGTGCCCACACCCGATCAGGGCGCGGCGCACGACGCGGGCTTCGCCACCGAGACCGCCGTGCTCGACGTCGGCACCGAAGCCGCCGACGCGCCCGTCGCTCCGTTGGACCTGGGCGTCGATGAGCCCGCCGCGCCGGTGCCCGTGGACTCGGGCGTCGATGTGCCCGTGCCCGTCGTCGCGAGAGACGTGGGCGTCGACGTGCCCGTCGTTCGGGTGGACGCGGGCGTCGACGTGCCCGTGCCCGTCGTCGCGAGAGACGTGGGCGTCGACGTGCCCGTCGTGCGGGTGGACGTGGGCGTCGATGTGCCCGTCGCTCGGGTGGACGTGGGCGTCGACGTGCCCGTCGCTCGGGTGGACGTGGGCGTCGACGTGCCCGTCGTGCGGGTGGACGTGGGCGTCGATGTGCCCGTCGCTCCGCTGGATGTGGGCGTCGATGTGCCCGTCGCTCCGAGGGACACGGGCCCGGACATCGTCGCCGTGCCGGACCTCGGGGTGGACGTGGGACCGCCCCCGGTCGACGTCGGGGTGTTTCCGATGGTGACGGGCGTTCCGCGCATCGACGAGGCGCTCAAGGCCTCGATGCGGGCGGTCTATCTGCGCGGCCTGGCGGCGGGCAACCGCCCCGCCGTGTTCGTGAAGGTCGGGGACAGCATCACCCACTCGGACAGCTACCTCGCCGACTACGGTCCCACCTCGGGGATGACCCGATGGAACTTCGGCGCCTACGCGGCCTTCCAGCCGACGATGGCCTACTTCAACGCCACGCTCGTCGATGATCGCCACTCCAGCTTCGATCGGGAGAGCCTCGCGGCGGACTCCGGCTGGACCTCCACCCGCGCCCTCGTGGGCGACGGGGCGCTGCTGCGTCAGGAGCTGAGCGCGCTGCGCCCCTCGGTCGCCCTGGTGATGCTCGGCAGCGGCGACGTCGACGTGAACGAGGTGTCCGTGTTTCGCGCCAACCTCACCCGGGTGGTGCAGATCATCCTCGGGGCCAACGTCATCCCGGTGCTGAGCACCATCCCCCGGCGGACGAACTCCGCCACGACCATCATGATGTGGCCCTTCTTCGTCACGGCCATCCGCGAGGTGGCCGCGGCGCAGGGGGTCCCGCTCCAGGACTACTGGACCGCCATGGAGCCGCTCCCGGTCAACGGCCTGAGCGAGGACGGCGAGCACCCGAGCGTCTACCGGGCGCCCGGCGGCTCCCCGGAGTCCACGGACTTCTCCCCCGCGGCGCTGGCCTATGGCTACAACGTCCGCAACCTGCAGACCCTCGCCACGCTGGCCCACGTGCGCGCCGTGATCTACCTGGACGGCCCGGCCGACCGTTGACACCCGTCGGTGTGGCGTCCGTGCTCACTCCTCCGCGGTCGTGGCGCGATGCAACCACGGCTCTCTCTCCGAGAGCGGGTTCAGGTCTTCGGGGGCAGGGCGTCGCGGTAGAGGCGAGCGGCCATGGCCGAGGCGAGCCCTCGCGGGGTGAAGCGCAGCACGAGGTCGTTGAGCACGTTGAGCGCCCCGGGGATGACGAAGCGCTCCCGGCGCGTGAGGCCCCGCACGGCGCGGCGGGCGCATACGTCGGCGTCCATCATCCCGACGTCGCCCTTCTTGAACTTCCTCGCCGTCCCGGACTTCTCGCCCATCTCCGTGGCGATGCCTCCGGGGACGAAGACCGTCACGGAGACCGGCTCGCCCACGAGCTCCTCGCCCAGCGCCAGGCCGAAGTTGTTGAGGAAGGCCTTGGTGCCCGAGTACGCCGCCTGGTAAGGCGTCGCCGTGGTGCCCGCGACGCTGGAGACGATCATCACGCCGCCGCCGGGGCTGTCAGAGAGGATGTGCCGGGCGAAGCGCTGGGTGAGCCACACGACGCTGGTGACGTTGGTCGCGAGCATGGCGTCGAAGTCGTCGAAGCCGTGGTCGAGCCCCCGGCCGAAGTAGGTGACGCCCGCGTTGAGAATCGCCGCGTGGACGGCCCTCCCCGCGGTGGCCTCCTCGAAGGTGCGGACGACGTCCTCGCGGCGGGTCATGTCGGCCTGGATGCAGACGACCTCGACCCCGTGCTCCGCGCGGAGCTCGGCGGCCAGCGCCTCGAGCCGGTCGAGGCGGCGGGCGACGAGCACCAGGTGGCCCTTGTGGTCACGGGCGACGATGCGGGCCATCTCCAGCCCGAGCCCCGACGAGGCGCCGGTGACCAGCGTGTACTTCCCAGTGAGCGACAGGTTCTGCATGGCGATGGCTGATTAGGGGTAACGCGGGCGAGCGGTCAACCGGAGCCCGACGCTCACGCGGGGGGCTTCGACGCGGCGTGGGCGAGGCCCTGGGCGTTGAGCTTGCGATCGAAGTCCACCAGGGTGCGGTCGTCCTCGTCGAGCGTGAGCCCGGTGCGCGCCGCGAGCTCGTCGAAGGCCGCGACGAGCCCGGCCTCGATGTAGCCCTCCCGCTCCGCCGCGGGGCGCGCCTTCGACTCCTCCAGCAGCCGCTCGGAGAGGGTGAGCCACCCATGGAGCTGCGCGGCGATCTCCCTCACCCGGGTCTGCTCGCCGAAGTGCGTGGGGCACACGCTGCGGGTGCCGAGCGCCACGATGCGGTCGATGGAGGCGTGCGCCGCGGGGCCGTCGAAGTCCGTGGGGCTGGTCGAGGGGAAGGCCAGCAGCCCGGCGCGCTGAAGCCGCGGGTAGACCAGCCCGAAGGCGTCGCCGGTGAAGACCGTGTCCTGCGCCGGGTCGTGGACCACGAAGTGGTGGTTGGCGTGGCCGCGCGTGTGGATGAAGCGGAGCACCCCGGCGCCGAAGGGGACCTCCGCGCCGTCTTCGAGGCTGCGCACTCGGGAGGCGTCGATGCCTCGGATGGTCCCGTAGAGGGCGGCGAACTGCTCGGCGCCGTAGACCGCCGTGGCGCCCGCGATGATGCGCGAGGGGTCGATGAGGTGGCGCGCCGCGCGCGGGTGGGCGAGCAGCGTGGCGTTGGGCAGCGCCTCCATCAGCGCGGAGGCTCCGCCCGCGTGGTCGAGGTGCACATGGGTGACGATCACGTAGCGGACGTCGGCGGGCGAGCGACCCTGCGCGGCCAGCGCGGCGAGCAGCCTGGGCACCGCGTGGGCGGTGTTGGTCTCGATGAAGGCGCACTCCCCCTGGGAGATGCGCAGGTAGGCGCAGGCCAGGGCGGGCTGCACGTAGTCGCAGTCGATGGTGATGAGCGAGTCGGACATAGGTGCGATCACGCTATCACCGCAGGTCCGCCTCGGCTCACAGCCCGTAGTTGATGGCGAGCACGCCCTGAGCCATCGGGGTGACCGAGAGGGAGTCGTCGGCGCCGAGGATCCAGCGCTGCGAGTTGAAGTCGTGGCCCAGGTAGAGGAGCGCCTGCACCTGGGCCTGGAGGGTGATCCGGTCGCCGAGCTGCACCGCCACGCCGACGCCCGCGCGAACGCCGAACCAGATGTCGTTGGCGGTGGTGCCCGAGCGGTCCTGGTCGTCGGCGAAGGCGAGGAGGGCGCAGGCGCCGAGGAGCGGGTGCAGCGAGAAGCGGTCGGTGTGGAGCAGGTCGTACTGGAGGGTTCCTCCGAGCTCGACGTCGGTGCGGCGCACGGTCTCCCAGCGACCGAAGAGGCTGTCGGCGTAGAGGTCGACGCCCACCCGCTGGAAGGGGCGCAGCCGCAGCTGTCCCCCGGCGCCGGCCATGGCGTAGTCGCCTCCGCGGAGGAGGGCGCGGGCGCCGAGCGAGACCGTGGGCGCCTCGGCGGAGGCCGTGGAGGAGAGCAGCAGCGCGCCGAGGGAGAGCAGGAGGGTGGGGAGGGTTCTCATGGAGCGTCGGCGGCATCCATCGGGCGTGCCGTCGCGCGCGCCCCGGAGAAGCCCGAGCGGAGGGAGGGCACGGTGAACGCCGCGACCCTCGGAGCCCTGTGAACCGGGGCGTTGCGAGCGTCGGGGCGAGCGTTCAGCGCTACGGGTTCACGAAGGCCCCACGGCCCTCGAAGGAGAGCGCCGAGGAGAAGCGTCGGCAGTTGCCGTCGGCGTCGGGGTCGAGGTCGGTGATGCCGTTCACCAGGCGCGCGACCAGGGAGCGAAGCTCCTGGGGGATGCCCAGGGTCTGCACCGTGGCGATGAGCTCGTCGGCGGGGATGCCGCCGCCCACCATGCCGTCGAAGGTGTCGTCAGGGCGCCAGCGGAGCCGGATGCGGGCGTCGTGGAGGTTGAGCACGAAGCGCGCGTCGAGCACCGCCACGGGCAGCGCCAGGGGGAAGGGACCCGCTTCGATCACGCCGTTGCGCATCCGGCCGGTGACCCGGCTCACGGGCTGGTCGCGCGCGGTCTCGAAGGTCTGGCCCGGGTCGAGGCGGTGGTCGCTGCCCACGAAGGGCATCCCCCGTAGCTGACGGAACACCAGCTGGACGCACGGGTCATCGCGCCGGTCGTCGAGCCCCTCGATGGACATCGAGAGCAGGAGCTGGCCGCTGTTGATCGCCGCCTGCACCGCCTCGTCGAGCGCCCCCGCGGTCTGCGTCTCCAGCACCGGGACGAGCAGCGAGAGCTGGTTGTCGATCCCGGCGGTGCCGTCGGGGGAGGTGAAGTCCACGCGCCGGCACGAGGCCGCGTCGTCGTTGCGGCTCACCCTCCCGTCGAGGTCGAAGCCGTCCACCACGCCGGGCATCGTGGCCTTCACGAAGCGCATCCGGGTCACCACCAGCGAGCGCTCCATCGGGGTGCTCGGGCACTGCGAAGGCACCGGCCCCGCGAAGGGATCGACCTCGTCGCCCGCGCAGCCGAGCGCGAGCAGAAGCATCGAGACGCACCACCATCCACCACGTCGCATCGGAAGCTCTCCCTACGAGAGGGCGAAAGGCCGAGACTAACCCGCCTTGGAGGCTTCGAGGGAGATCGACCGCATTCCGATGCGCCCGAGGCCTGAGCGTTGACACGGACGAGCTGGGTCTGGAGATTCTCCCGATTTATGTACCCGGGCCACGTCTGGTGGCTGGCGTGCGTGGGATCGGTCCACGGGTGATGGGTTGGGGGGGACGGAATGAAGGCGAACGACGCGGTCGAGGCACAACACGAACTGATGGCCTGGTGCTCCTGCGCCCCGATGCCGCTCTCGGCGGCCCGGGTCGACGAGTGGGTGCTGAGCGCCTTCGAGCGCGACGTGGGCGACCAGATCGAGGCGCTGGTGGAGAGCGGAACCTTCCTCCCGGAGGCCTTTCGGGTGGTGCTCCGCGCCGACGGGGGGCTCTGGCTGACCACCGGGCACCTCAACTTCTGGACGATCTTCGGGGTCCCTGCGGACGCGTGGATGCCGGCGTCGGCGTCGGTGCTCTCGGAGCTCGCGGCGCTGGCGCTCAGCCCAGGCTGAAGCGGGCGACGGCGTCCCACATCGACTCGAACTCCCCGCGGCCGAAGCCGCTCATGGTGCGGATCCAGTCGACGTGGAGCGGCGCGTGGGCGGGGGCGTGGAAGTGCCCGATGACGTCGAGGTGGTCGGCCCAGGCGGCGTGCACCACCTCGCCCCAGACCTGCGAGAGCGTCGGCACCATCGCATCGTTGCCCCTCACGCTCGGAACCCTCCCGTAGGCCCGCTCCAGCGCCTTCGACTGCGCCGCTTCGAGGGGCGGGAGCAGGTCCGTCGGGAGCGTCGAGGCGACGGTGTGGAGCGCCCGGAAGATGCTGTAGGTGGTCTGGCGGGAGGGCATCGGGCCGAGGGCGAGCTGCCGGGCGAGGGTGGGGGGCTTCGCCTGGGAGACGACGCAGCCGCGGCGCACCCCGTCGCGCTCGGTGGCGAGGGCGTTGAAGAGGTCCATGCCCTCGGGGGTGATCTGGAGGAGCAGGGTCTGGTCTCGTTGCACCTCCGAGAGCACCCGCTCGATCTGCTCGCGGCGCTCGGGGCTGAAGTCCCGCAGCACCTGCTCATAGAGCTGCGAGACCATGCCGGCGGGGACGAGCTTGCCTACGCCCGCGGAGCCGAGGGCGCTCGCGAGCATCACCAGCAGCGGCAGGGGGATGGTGCCCAGCCGTATGGCGTAGATGGTGAACAGCGACATCAGGAAGAGCGCGCGCTGCCCGAGGATGCTGGTGAAGAAGGCCGCGGTGGGCGTCCCGTAGTGGGGCGTGGAGACGGCGACCAGAGAGCGCACCCGGCGGGCGATGGGCTCCGGGTCGACGGAGCACGGGAGCGAGACCCGGGGCGCGACGGCGAGGCGGGCGTCGAGGCCGCCGGTCGAGTGGCCGATGAGGTGGATGGGCGCGTCGTCGCCGCCAGCCTGCTCGGCAATGAGCTCGACGAGGCGCCCGGCGCGGCGGCGGATCGACGCCGTGGGATAGGTCGGGGCGTAGTGGAAGACGGCCTCGATGCCGTGGGCGCGGGCCCAGGCGGCGAGGTGCTCCCGGACGTGCGCGAAGTAGCGGAGGTCGCCGAAGTTGGCGAAGCCGAAGAAGCCCGGGATCAGGAAGACGTGCTGGCGCACGGGCGGATCATGACACGGTAGGGGCGGCGCGCTGATCGTCGCCCCGACTTCGCGGGGCCTTCGGTAGAGTGCTCCGGTGCCCCACGTCGTCTTCGTCGCGCCGCGCTTCCTGGAGAACACCAACCGCTATGTGAGGGCCTTCGCGGCCCTGGAGGGGGTGACCCTCTCGGTGGTCAGCGCCGATCCCGAGTCGGCCATTCCCGAGGCGCTGCGCCCGAGGATCGCGGGCCACTACGCCGTGCCCAACGTCGTCGACGGGGAGCAGCTCACCGCCGCGGTGAGGGCGATCGGCCGGGGTGTAGGGAGGGTCGACCGGCTGGCGGGCGCGCTCGAGCAGCTCCAGACCCCGATGGCCCGGGCGCGCGACGTGCTCGGCATCGAGGGGATCAACTCCGCCGTCGCCCGCAACTTCCGCGACAAGGACCGGATGAAGGAGGTGCTCCGCGCGCACGGTGTTCCGGTCGCGAGGAGCGTGCTGGTGCGCTCGCTTCGGGAGCTGGCGCTCTTCGTCGGGCACGTGGGCTACCCCGTGATCGTGAAGCCCCAGGCGGGCCTCGGGTCGCGCGCGACCTTCCGGGTGGAGTCCCCGGAGGACCTCGCGGCGCTCGCCTCCAAGGGCGCGTTGCCCACCGACGCGCAGCCCCTCCAGGTGGAGGAGTTCGTCCGTGCGAGGGAGCACACCTGCGAGACGGTGACGGTGCGCGGCGTGCCCGTGTGGCGCTCCGGGACGCGCTACTTCCCGACGCCGCTGGAGGTGCTGGAGACCCCTTGGGTGCAGTACTGCGTGCTGCTCCCGCGCGACCCCGGGGAGGAGCCCTGGGCGAGCTTCGCGCCCACCAACGCGGCGGCGCTGGCGGCCCTCTTCGGCGAGCACGCGAGCAGCGCGGCGGGCACGGCCCTCACCCACATGGAGTGGTTTCTCCGCGAAGACGGCACCGCCCTGGTGAACGAGGTCGGCGCCCGTCCTCCGGGGGTTCACATCATGCCGATGATGGGCATGGCTCACGAGACCGACATGGTGCGCGACTGGGCGGAGCTCATCGCCTTCGACCGCTTCGTTCCGAAGGCGAGGCGCTGGGCCGCGGGGGCGGCGTTCTTCCGCGGACAGGGCCGAGGGACCAGGGTGGTGTCGGTGCTTGGCGTGGAGGACGCTGTCGCGGCGGCGGGCGACGCGCTGGTGGAGATGCGCGCCCCGAAGGTGGGCGCGGCGCGGGCGGAGGGCTACGAGGGCGAGGGGTGGGCCCTCGTGAAGCACGCGACCACCGAAGGGGCGAAGCGCGCGCTGAAGGCCCTCATCGAGCACGTGCAGGTGCGCTACGGGTGATGCTGATTTCGGGCGATGGGTCGGGACTCGCGCAGCCCCCTCACCGCGCTACCGCGCGCCCTCACCCCCGCGGGGCGGGGGCAAGGGCTCCGACGTCTTCAATCCGAGCGCGAACCTGGCAGCGACCTGAGCCCTTGCCCCCGCCCCGCGGGGGTGAGGGCGCGCGGCAGCGCGGTGAGGGGGCTGCGCGATGTCCAACCCATCGCCTGCAACCATTGATGAGAGGGAGCATCGCGGCCCCGCAAGCGCCCACGATTGACCCGTGATCGGGCCGCGAGGGCGTGTAGGGTCTTCGCTGCGCGCTGCGCGGAGGAGTGCTCCATGTCCACGAAGATCCGGATGAGGCGATGGGTACGGGGTGCTCTCCCGCTGGTCGCGATGCTCGCCGCGGGATGCGGCGACAGCTCGACCGCCACCGACGCGGGGGCATCGGACACGGGCGCGACGCCCGGTGACGTGACGGAGCTGGACGTCGCCACCAAGGACTCCGGCGTACCCGCCGACACCGTCGCCCCGCCCGCGGACGTGGGCTGCACCGGAGACAGCGCCTGCCCGGCGGGGCAGGTGTGCATGGCGGGAGCGTGCGTCACCGGGTGCAGCGCCACGCAGGCGTGCCCCTCGGGGCAGTCGTGCTGCAGCGGGATGTGCGTCGATCCGCAGACGAGCCGCGCCCACTGCGGCGGCTGCGGGATGGCCTGCACCGTCGCGAGCGGGACCGCCGACTGCGTCGCCGGGCGATGCACGGTCACCGGCTGTCCGGGCGCGAGCGCGAGCTGCGACATGATGGCGGCCAACGGCTGCGAGACCGACACCGCGACCAGCCTCGCCCACTGCGGAGCGTGCGGAAACGCCTGTCCCACCCGCGCCAACGCGACCTCGACCTGCGCGGCGGGGGCCTGCGGGTACACCTGCGCGGCGGGCTTCGGCGACTGCGACGGCATGGCCGACAACGGCTGCGAGACCGACACCCGCGTGACGGTGGCCCACTGCGGGACGTGCTCGACGGCGTGCTCCTTCGCCAACGCGACGGCGGCCTGCGCGGCGGGGGCGTGCTCGCTGGCGAGCTGCACCGGGGCTTACGGCAACTGCGACGGCATGGCCGCCAACGGCTGCGAGGTCGACACCCGCGTGACGGTGGCCCACTGCGGCGGGTGCGGGATGGCGTGCTCGGTCCCCAACGCGACGGCGGCGTGCGCGGCGGGGGCCTGCCGCGTGGGGATGTGCTCCGACGGCTTCGCGGACTGCGACACGATGGTGGCCAACGGCTGCGAGGTCGATGTGCGCACCAGCGTGGCCCACTGCGGGGCGTGCGGTCGGGCGTGCGGCGCGGGGCAGACCTGCGCGGCGGGCGCGTGCCAGTACGGAACCGGGTCGGACGGTCCGCTCGTGGCCGCGACCGACCAGGTGATCGGCACCGTGCGCGCGGGGGCCGCGGGCGCCGCCGGGTCGACGACGGTGACGCTGAGCAACGTGGCCGGGGTGTTCGCCGCGGGTCAGTCGGTGCTGCTGCACCAGACGCAGTCGGCGGTCGGGTCCGTGGGGCACTACGAGTACGCGAGGGTGGCCTCGGTGGCGGGCGCGACGCTCACGCTGACGGCGCCGCTGCGCAACGCGTACCTGAGCGACGCGACCAACCACGCTCAGGTGGTGCGGGTGCTGGAGTACACCGCGGTGACGATCAACGCCGCCGCGACGGTGACGGCCCCCGCGTGGGACGGAAGCTCCGGCGGGATCATCGCCTTCGACGCCACCGGCCGGCTGAGCGTGGCGGGAGCGATCGACGTGACGGCGAGGGGCTTCCGCGGCAACCGTCGCACCTGCGCGGTGACCCCGGCGTACCGCTGCATGCGAGGGATTGCGGGCGAGAGCGAGCGCGGTCGTGGGGCGGCCAACATCCGGGCGAACCAGTCGGGCGGCGGCGGCGGCGGCGCGGGGCAGGACTGCGCCTCCGGGGGCGGCGGAGGACACGCGACCCCGGGAGAGCCCGGCGCGGCGGGCACCTTCGGGGCCTGCGCGGAGGCGAACCCGATTCCGCCGGGCGGCGGCGGGGGGACCTCGGGCGTGGCCTCGCTGTCGAGCGCGGTGCTCTTCGGAGGAGCGGGCGGCGAGGGCGGGGCGGATGAGGACGGGTCGTTCCCCGGAGGCGGCGGGCACGGCGGAGGGATCGTGATGGTGCGCGCGTCGAGCGTGGTGCTGACGGGCGCCGGGGCGGTGCGCGCCAACGGCGGCGACGGGGAGAGCGGGCACCAGAGCGACTGCGGCGGCACCGGCGCGGGCATGGGCGGCGGCGGCGGCGGGGGAGGCGGCGCGGTGAGGATCACGGCGCTGGTGAGCGCGACGGTGCTGACGGCGACGGCGATGCCGGGGCCGGGGGTGCGCGCGGACGGCGGGGGCGGCGGGTACTGCGGGGCGACGATGCAGGACTACGCCGCGGGCGCAGGAGGCAACGGGCGGGTGAGCATCGTGTCGCCGATGGTGATGGGGGCGTCGTTTCCGGCGCACACGACGGACTGAGCGGAGGGCTGAGTGGGGGGGAGCTGCGTGGACGCCGTTCGCGCCGCGCTCCCTGGTGATGCGACCGGTGGACTATCCTTCGGGCATGTCTGGCGACGCCGCACGCACCCTCGACCCGGAGCTTCCCAACCTCGACCCCGCGGTGGTCGACGGCTACCGCAACGCGCCGGAGGCCGTGGTCGCGGAGATCATCGACGGGCAGCTGTCGCTCCTGCCCCGTCCCCACCGTCAGCATGTGCGCGTCGCTGGCGAGCTGCACGGCGAGCTGCGTGGACCCTTCGATCGCGGCCGCGATGGGCCCGGAGGGTGGGTGCTCATGGTGGAGCCGGAGCTGCGCCTCGGGCCTCGCCCCGACGTGGTGGTTCCCGACGTGGCCGGGTGGCGGCGCGAGCGTTTGCCGGTCGGCTTCCTGGCCCGGGAGGCCCCAGCCTTCATCGATCTCGCGCCCGACTGGGTGTGCGAGGTGCTCTCGCCTTCGACGGAGCAGGTCGACCGGGGCCGCAAGCTGGACCTCTACCGCCGCGAGGGCGTCGGGCACGTCTGGCTGGTGTCGCCGGTGTGGCGGACGGTGGAGGTGTTCCGCCGTCACGACCTGGGGTGGCTGCTGACGGCGACCTTCGCCGGGGACGTCGCGGTGCGGGCAGAGCCCTTCGACGCGGTGGAGCTCGACCTCGCGGTGGTCTGGGCGGTCTAACGCGGCGGCCCGGCTGGTTGATCACGGCGTCCGAGGGCGCTTCCCCGGTACGACCGCGCGGTGTTGGTACCCAGAGCCAGACCCCGAGCGTCAGCGAGGGGGAGCGCCCGCTCGGGTCGTCAGCGCGGATCTCCGATGCCGCGATTCTTGTAGGAATCATCGGAGATCCCGGACGTGACCTGACGACCCGAGCGGGCGCTCCCCCTCGCTGACGCTCGGGGTCTGGCTCTGGGTACCAACACCGCGCGGTCGTACCGGGGAAGCGCCCCCGGACGCCGTGATCAACCCGTCAGGCCAGCGCTGTAGTACCCCGCCTCAGCCGCGCGACATCCACAGCGCGTGGGCGACGGTCCATGCGCGGGAGAGCCCCGGGTCGGGCTCGCCCCCGTCGGCCATCCGGTGCATCTGCTCCACGTAGGTCTGCGTGGCGAGCAGGCTGTCGATGAGCCTCAGCCCGGTGCGGTCGCGCGCGCCTCTCGCGGGCGCAGGGTCCCCCGAGAGCACTCGCCTCGGCAGCTCAGGCTCCATGGCCATCGGGCGCGCGAGGCCCACCACGTCGACGGCTCCGCTCGCCACCGCAGACTCCATCGCGGCCGGGGTGCGAAAGCCCCCGGTGAGCATCAGCGGGATCTTCGTGGCCGCCCTCGCCCGCTCGGCGAACTCCAGGAAGTAGGCCTCGCGGGCGAGCGTCGAGGCCTTGAGCCCGACCATCGCGGGGGACTCGTAGCTGCCTCCGGAGATCTCCAGCAGATCGACCCCGCGGCCTTCGAGCAGGCCCATCACCGTCAGCGCGTCGGCGTCGTCGAAGCCCCCTCGCTGGAAGTCGGCGCTGTTGAGCTTGAGCATCACCGCGAAGCCTCCCCGTCGGGGCGCTGATCGCGTTAGCGTGGAGGCCCCCTGGACCCCCGATAGATCGCGAGGAGAACCGATGCCGTCCGTACGCACGAAGCGCCTCTCCGCCCCGAGCTCGAAGCGCGTGATCGCCGACCTCCGAGAGCTCGCCGCGCGCACCTCCACCGAGCGCGGAGCGCAGCGCGTCGCCTGGGGTCCTGTCTGGCGCGAGGCCCGCGCGTGGTTCGTCGAGAAGGTGAAGGCCGACCTCGGGCTTCCGGTGGAGACCGACCCTGCGGGCAACGCGTGGGTCACGCTGCCCGGCGCGTCGAAGCGCGGTGTGGTCTTCGGCAGCCACCTCGACTCGGTCCCTGGCGGAGGCTGGCTCGACGGGGTGCTGGGCGTCGTGGCGGGCATCGAGGCCCTCCGTCGCCACGCCGCCGCGGGGACGCCGCCCGTCACGATGCACCTCGTGGACTGGGCCGACGAGGAGGGCGCCCGCTACGGCCGCAGCCTCACGGGCTCCGCGGCCTCCGCGGGAACCCTCGACGCCGCGAAGGAGCTCGCGCACCTCGTCGACCGCAACGGGGTCAAGCTGCCCGACGCGCTGCGAGAGAACGGCGTCGAGCTCGACCGCATGGGCGAGGCGCACGCGTGGCTGAAGGCCCGCGACCCGAGGGCCTACGTCGAGCTCCACATCGAGCAGGGCCCGGTGCTCGAGGCCATGAAGAAGCCCGTCGGGGTGGTGCTCGGCACCATGGGCGTCGAGCGCCACATGGTGCGCTTCACGGGGCAGGCGGTGCACGCGGGCGCGACGCCCATCCCGCTGCGGCAGGACGCCTTCCTCGCGGCGGCGGAGTTCGCCCTGGCCTGCCGGGACATCGGGCTGAAGTTCTCCGGGCGCACCCCGAAGACCCGCGTCGTCGCGACCTGCGGCGTCGTGAAGGTCGAGCCCGGCTTCGTCACCGCGGTCTCCGGCGCGACGGACATCTCCCTCGACCTGCGCGCGCTCGACGGCGCGGTGCTCGCGAAGATGCAGTCCGCCGCGGAGAAGGCCTCGCGCGCCGCCGCGAAGAAGAACCGCTGCGGCGTCGTGTGGAGCCCGCTGCTCTCCATCGACCCCCGCCCCTTCGACCCCGACCTCCTCGCCCTCTGCGCGGAGTCCGTGCGCGAGGTGACCGGCGAGGCCCCGAAGCTGCCCTCCGGACCGCTCCACGACGCCGCGGAGATGGCCGGGATCATGCCCACGGTGATGGTCTTCGCCCAGTCGTCGCCGGGCATCTCCCACACCCGCCTCGAGGACACGCCGATCCCCCACCTCGACAAGTCGATCAAGGCCTTCCTGCGGCTGGTGGAGAAGACCGTCGACCACGTCGCCGGGGGCGACGAGTAGAGTTCCCAGTCGCGCTCTTCACCCCTGCTGTCGTCGCAGGTCGAGCGTGAAGGGCCGCTCCGGGTCGATCACCGGAGCGCGCGGGATCACCGGCCACGGCAGGTGCCCCTCGGTGGTGAACCGCTGCGCCCTCCGGGCGGCCGCCTCGAAGGCCGTGAGCGGCGGGGCGTCGTAGGCGCGCCCCTCCGGGTGCCACACGTGGTGGCTGAAGCCCCCGAGGGAGCGCCGCGCCCAGGTGTCCACCAGGTCGAAGCGCAGCGGGTGGTGCACGTCGATGGTCGGGTGGAGGCAGCGCGACGGACGCCACGCCCGGAAGCGAACGCCCGCGACGTGCTCGCTCGCCCTCCCGGTGGGCCGCAGCGGCAGCTCGATGCCGTTGACCAGCACCCGGTGGCGGCCCTCGACGAGGCCGTCGACCTTGAGCTGGACGCGCTCCATCGAGGCGTCGACGTAGCGGGAGGTGCCGGCCTGCGTGGGCTCCTCGCCCAGCACGGGCCAGGGCTCCAGCGCGGGGCGGAGCTCGAGGGTGATGTCGTCGAGGGTCACGCGGCCCGCCACCGGGAAGCGCAGCTCCACGAAGGGCTCGAACCACGCCGGGTCGAGCGCCACCCCGGCCGCCGCGAGGTGCTCGATCACGCACTGCAGGTCGGCCCAGAGGTAGTGCGGCAGCATGTAGCGGTCGTGAAGAAGCGTTCCCCAGCGCACCAGCGGGGCGACGTAGCGCTCCCGGGAGAAGGCCGCGACCATGGCGCGCACCAGGAGCATCTGCGCGGCGGCCATGCGCTCGTTGGGGGGCATCTCGAAGGCGCGAAACTCCACGATCCCCTGGCGGCCGTGGAGGGTCGACGGGTCGTAGAGCTTGTCGATGGAGAGCTCGGTGCGGTGCGTGCTGCCGCTCACGTCGACCAGCAGGTTGCGGAAGAGCCGGTCGGTGAGCCACGGGGGAGGGGCCTCGGCGCGGTCGGCGAGGTCGAGGGCGATCTCCAGCTCGGAGAGGGCCTCGTGGCGGGCCTCGTCGACCCGAGGCGCCTGCGAGGTGGGGCCCACGAAGAGCCCGGTGAACAGGTACGAGAGCGAGGGGTGGTGCTGGAGGAAGCGAAGGGTGCTCGCCAGCAGGTCGGGGCGACGCAGCCACGGGCTCTCCGCCGTCGTCGGACCGCCCAGCGTGAGGTGGTGCCCTCCGCCGGTCCCCGCGGCGCGGCCGTCGAGCTGGAAGCGCTCGCTGGTGAGCCCCGCGTGAAGGGCGGCCCGGCCGACGGACTCCAGCGTGTCGACGTAGGCGCGGAAGTCGCGGCTCACCGGGAGGTTGACCTCGATGACCCCGGGGTCGGGCGTGATGAGGCAGCTCTGCACCCGGGGGTCGCCCGACGGTCCGTAGCCCTCGAGGCGCACCGGGCGCTGTAACGAGGAGGCCGCGTCCTCGACGGCGGCGAGCAGGGCGACGAAGTCCTCGGAGCGCTCGACCGGAGGGAGAAAGACGCAGAGCGCCCCGTCGCGGGCCTCGACGCAGAGCGCGGTGCGCACCGATCCGGAGGGCCGCGGGGGAGCGGGGGGAGCGGTCGGAGCCGAGCCCTGGGGCAGCGGTCGCCACGGGTCGGCGGAGAGCGGAGGAGCGCCGAGGGTGAGGTCGGGAGCGATGAGACCCCGGGCGGCGCCGTCGATGCGGTCGAGCGGGAGGCGCAGCCCGACGGGGCTGTCGCCGGGGATGAGATGCAGCGCTCCGCGGCGGAAGGACCACGGCGCGGTGGCCCAGGCGTCGCCCTCGCGGGTGAGCGGGAGCACGAAGCCGACGGGCTCTCCGAGGCCCCGGCCGAGCGCCCTGGCGAGGGTGCGACGGGCCTCCGGGTCGCGCAGGTCGGCGGCGAGGGGATCGATGTCCGAAGGGAGTTCCTGCTCCTGGGCGATGAAGTGCCAGGGGTCTTCGTAGGCGGGCATCCACGCGTCGGAGAGCCCGAGGCGGGCGGCGAGCGCCGAGGCGAAGCGCCGCACCTCCTCCCGGGCGACGGGCCCCCTCGAGGCGTCGTCGTCGAGGTCGAGCCACCGAGGGTCACGCCACAGCGCCACGCCGTCGTCGCGCCACGCGAGCTGCACCACCCACCGGGGCAGGCTCTCTCCCGGGTACTGCTTCCCCATCCGGTGCATCACCACGCCGCCGCGAGCGATGCGCGGAGCGAGCTCCCTGGTGAGCCTCAGCGCCTGCGCCCACTTGGTGGGACCGAGCGCCTCGAGGTTCCACTCCGGGTCGTGGGGGTTCTCCCTCGAGGTCCACGTGGGCTCGCCGCCCATGGTGAGCGCGAGCCCGTCCTCCGCGAGGCGCCGGTCGATGCCGTCGCCCGCCGCGCGCAGCGCCGCCCACTGCGCGTCGGTGTAGGGCCTGCGGGGCGACGCCTCGTGGCCGAGGCGCGTCACGGCCATGGTCACCTCGAAGGCCTCCGCGGGCTCGCTGGAGGTGCCGTCGATGGGGGCCGCGAGCTCGGGGTTGACCGTGCACGCCAGCGGCAGGTGCCCTTCGCCGCAGAGGAGCCCGCTGGTGCCGTCGAGGCCGATCCACCCGGCGCCGGGGACGAAGACCTCGGCCCAGGCGTGGAGGTCGACCACGTCGCGGTCCACGCCCTTCGCCTGGTCGGGGAGCTCGCCCTCGTCGGCGAGCTGCACCAGGTAGCCGCTGACGAAGCGCGCCGCGAAGCCTTGGGCCCGCAGCGCGTCGACGAGCAGGAGGGCCGAGTCTCGGCAGCTCCCGGAGCCCAGCGCGAGGGTCTCGTCGCTCGACTGGATGCCCGGCTCGGCGCGCAGGATGTACCGGATCTCCCGGGCGACGCGGGCGTTGAGGGCCACGAGGTGATCGGTGACGTAGCCCTCGGGGGCGCTCGCCTCGAGCCACCGCGCGAGCCTCGCCGAGGGGGCCTCGCGGGAGAGGAAGGGGGCGAGCTCCTGGTCGAGCCCGTCGGGGTAGTCGAAGGGCACGCGCTGGCAGCGGTCGTCGACGAAGAAGTCGAAGGGGTTCACCGGGCGGATGTCGACGGTGCACTCGACCCGGAGGCTGAACTCCCTGGTGAGCGCGTCGGCCGGGAAGGTGAGCCGCGCCACGCGGTTGCCCCAGGGGTCGTGCTGCCAGCGCACCTCGGCCTCGGGCGTGATCGCGAGGTTGTACGCGAGCACGGCCGCCCGGGCGTGCCCGGCGGGCCGGAGCCGCAGCACCTGAGGGCCGAGCGCCGTGGGGCGGGGGTAGCGGTAGTGCGTCTCGTGGCGGATGCGTACGCGCATGGGGGCTCTCGGTACCTCTCGCGACGATGCATAGCCCGAGCGCCTCTCGCGGCGTGTGATCGTTTGGGAAGCAGCGTAGCGCCGCGGAGGTCGCCGCTTCCCCTCGTCGCCGGGCTTCTCCACAATGGCGGCCGATGCCCAACCAGCCGTCCTCTCGCAGCGCGCCTCCGCCCGACGCGGCGGTGAAGCGCGCCGAGCACCAGCTCACCCGCCTGCTGGCGATGTCCTTCGACGGAGCGGCGTCGCCGTCGATCACCCTGAAGGCCCTCGTCAACGCCAGGGAGGACCGCGACCACCCCTACGGCTGGGGCTTCGCGTGGTACCCCGCGCAGACCTCGTCGGCGCTCGTGGTGAAGGACCCGACCTCCATCGGAGACAACCCCCTCACCAAGCTGCTCCGTGACTGGGAGCGCTTCGCCTCGACGGTGTTTCTCTGCCACCTCCGCGGCGCCGCGCGCTCGCTGCAGGAGCAGGACACGCACCCCTTCTCCCGCAGCTACGCGGGCCGCGACTGGGTGCTCGCCCACAACGGCGACCTCTTCGGCGACCTCGCGCAAGAACTCCCGCTGGGCGACGAGCCCGTCTTCGAGCCCGTGGGGAGCACCGACAGCGAGCACGCCTTCTGCTGGCTGATGCGCAACGTGCGCGAGCTCCGCGCCCGCCGCCTGGCCGACGTCGGCTGGGCGCGGCTGCTCGGGTGGTTTCGCCAGCTCGACGCGCTCGGCACCTCGAACTTCATGTTCACCGACGGCGTCGACCTGGTCGTGTACAGCGACTCCGAGGGGTACAACGGGCTCCAGTGGTCGAGGCTGAAGCCGCCGCACGCCACCACCCGCCTCGAGACCCACGACATCGAGATCGACCTCCAGGACGCCGAAGACCGCTCGCGCACCCTCGTCGTCGTCGCCACCCAGCCCATGTCCGTGGGCGCCTGGACCCCCATCGGCGCCAGCCAGATGCTGGTGCTCCGCCGGGGCGCGGTGCTCTACGACAGCAACGCCGACCCGGAGGCCCGCGCGCTCGGCGTGACCCGCCCCCGGCAGCGCTCGCTCACCCCGAGCCCCCACGTCGCGCCGATGCCGATGCAGGAGGTGGCCACGCAGGTTCCAGGGCGCTCGATGCCCCCGCCGCGCCCCTCGCACGAGCCCGTCAGCCCGCTGGTGCTGGCGCGCCGCTCCATCGCCTCGGAGGTGCGCACCCTCTCGGTGGTGCACGACACCCGCTACCGCTACGAGCGCCCGGTCGAGCGCAGCGCGCACCTCTACCGACTGAGGCCCGTGCACGACGTGCAGCAGGAGGTGCTCCAGCACGAGCTCACGCTCACCCTCGACGGGCTTCGCCGCGACTACGAGGACGTCTTCGGCAACCGGGTCACCGGCACCGAGATCGAGGAGCCCTACTCCGAGCTGCGCATCACCAGCCGGAGCGTCGTGAGGCTCCAGCCGGGCAGCTCCAGCCAGCTGCTGTCACCGCGGCGGCGCTTCAGCATCCCGCTGGTGTGGATGCCGTGGCAGCGCCAGATGATGCTGCCCTACCTGCTCCCGCCGGAGCTTCCGGAGACGCAGCTCACCGAGCTCTACGACTTCGCCATGACCTTCGTGGCGCGGCGCGACAGCGACCTCGTGCAGACGCTGCTCGACCTCAACATGACGATCTACCGCGACTTCGCGTACCGCTCCGGGTCGACCACCCTCGAGACCACCCCCTTCGACGTGTACTGCAACCGCGAGGGGGTCTGCCAGGACTTCGCCAACCTGCTCATCTGCCTCGCGCGCCTGCTGGGCATCCCCGCGCGCTACCGCGTCGGGTACATCTTCACCAGCGGGGTCTACGAGAACCAGATGCAGTCCGAGGCCTCGCACGCCTGGGCGGAGCTGTACCTCCCGTGGACGGGCTGGCAGGGCTTCGACCCCACCAACGGCTGCCTCGTGGGCCGCGACCACGTGAGGGTCGCGTGCGGCCGCAACTACCGCGACGCCACGCCCACCAGCGGCACCATCTACAAGGGCGGCGGCTTCGAGACGCTCTCCGTCGACGTGCGCGTCGAGGAGATCGAGGGCTGAGGGCCACCCCTTTCAAGGTCCCATGGGACACGTTGGACCACTCATGCCTGGGGTACGGCGTGGGGCCTCTGCATCGGCGTGCAGCGCCTGACCCCAGGCAACATCAGGTGGTCACCTTCGCGCGACGCGAAGGTTGCAGGGGAGGGTCGGCATGGAGTGTCTGGGCGACGTGACCGTCGTCCCCGTGGGTGGAACCCTCCGCGTCGGGAACCTCAGGTGCGCTCGCGTTCGTTGAAAAGTCTCGCATCGGCGTGCGGTGTGAGCAGGTGGACGCTGTCGCGCCTTTCCCTTGCAACCTTCGCGTCGCGCGAAGGTGACCACCTGATGTTGCCTGGGGTCAGGCGCTGCACGACGATGCAGAGGCCCCACGCCGTACCCCAGGCATGAGTGGTCCAAGGTGTCCCATGAGACCTTGAGAGGGGTGCGGCTGAGAGCGGGGCTCAGCCCTGCGACTGTGACTGCGACGCGGGCTCCGTCGGGGCCACCGGGCGCAGCGCGAAGAAGGTCTCGTGCACGGCGTCGCTCGCCGCGTTGAGCCTCGTCTGGAACGCGTCCAGGTACTCGTGCAATCCCCCGCCGATGATGTCCCTGGTGTCGCTGGCCTCGAGCGTCGCCCGCAGCCCCCCCAGCGCCCGCTCCGCCGGGCTGGCCGCGGCGTCGAGGGCCGTGCCCGAGATGGCGTGCACCGAGCGCTCGGCCTTCACCACGCAGTACCGGATGGCGCGAGGAAACTGCCGCTCCAGCAGGAGGAAATCCACCACCTTCGCGGGCGCGAGCAGCCCGTGCTTCTTGCGGTACATCTCGAAGGCGCTCGCGCTCTTGAGCAGCGCCCCCCACTGGATGTCGTCGTAGGCCATGCCCACGTCCTGCGCCGTGGGCAGCAGCAGGAAGTACTTCACGTCGAGGATGCGCGAGGTCTTGTCGGCCCGCTCGATGAGCCGCCCGAGGCGCCCGAAGTGCCACGCCTCGTTGTGGGTCATCGTGAGGTAGCTCACCCCCACGAAGAGCTGCGAGGCGTTCTTCACCGCGGTGTAGAACTCGTGAGGGCTCTCGAGCGCGTCCGTCGCGGCCGCGTCGCGCACCATCAGGTAGGCGCGGTTGACCTGCTCCCACATCTCCGAGGAGACGATCTCCCGCACCGCGCGGGCGTTCTCCCGGGCCGCTCGAAGGCACGACACGATGGAGTTGGGGTTCGCCTCGTCGAAGCTGAGGAAGCGCAGCACGTGCTCGCGCGTGGGCGTCGGGTAGCGGGCGTCGAAGGCCGCGCGGTCGCCGGTGGTGGCGAGGATGGGCGCCCACTGCTCGTCGGCCCCGAAGGCCGCGTCGAGCTGAAGGTGCAGGTGCACGTCCACGAAGCGGGCGACGTTCTCCGCGCGCTCGGTGTAGCGGTTGAGCCAGTAGATGCTGTCGGCGACGCGGCTCAGCACGGGGCATGGCTCCTCTCGGGTTGGTGGGCCCCCTCACCGCGCTGCCGCGCGCCCTCACCCCCGCGGAGCGGGGGCAAGGGCTCTGACGAGCGAGAGGTTGCGGTCGAGCTGCAACGCTTCAGCGTCGACGGTTCGAGAACAAACCCGTCAGCCCGCGGAGCCCTTGCCCCCGCTCCGCGGGGGTGAGGGCGCGCGGCAGCGCGGTGAGGGGGCCACGAGATCAGCACGGGGTCACCACCGAGCGCCCGCCGGGGCCGTCGTCGCGCAGCACCCAGGTGTCCTTGCTGCCTCCGCCCTGCGAGGAGTTCACCACCAGCGAGCCAGGCCGGAGCGCCACCCGGGTGAGCCCTCCAGGCAGCACGTACACGCTCTCTCCGTAGAGGATGTACGGGCGCAGGTCGACGTGCCGACCCTCCAGGCGCTCTCCGTCCACCAGCGTCGGAACCCGCGAGAGCCCCAGCGTCGGCTGCGCCACGTAGTTGCGAGGATCCGCCTGGATGCGCGCCCTGAACTCCGCCCGCTCGGCCGCGGTCGCCGCCGGGCCGACGAGCATCCCGTAGCCGCCCGACTCGTTGGCGGCCTTCACCACCAGGCCGTCGAGGTGCTCGAGCACATAGGAGAGGTCCTTCTCCTCGCGGCAGAGGTAGGTCGGGACGTTGGGGAGGATGGCCTCCTCGCCCAGGTAGTATCGAATCAGCCTGGGCACGTAGGCATAGATCACCTTGTCGTCGGCGATGCCCGTCCCCGGGGCGTTGGCGATGGCCACGCGCCCCTCGGCGTAGGCCCGCATCAGCCCGGGGACCCCCAGCATCGAGTCGGGGCGAAACACCTCCGGGTCGAGGAAGGTGTCGTCGATGCGGCGGTAGATCACGTCGACGCGCTGCAGCCCGCGGGTGGTGCGCATCTTCACGTCGCCCCGGTCGACCACGAGGTCGCCGCCCTCCACCAGCTCGATGCCCATCTGCTGGGCCAGGAAGGAGTGCTCGAAGTAGGCCGAGTTGTGAACGCCCGGGGTGAGCAGCACCACCGTCGGCTCGCCGACCCCCGCCGGCGCCATCGCCCGCAGCGTCTGGAGCAGCCGGCTGGGGTACTCGTCCACCGGGCGCACCCGCGACGCGCCGAACATCTGCGGGAAGGTGCGCTTCATCACCGCGCGGTTCTGGAGCACGTACGACACCCCCGACGGGCAGCGGAGGTTGTCCTCCAGCACGTAGAAGGCCCCGTCGCGGTCGCGCACCAGGTCGGTGCCGGTGACGTGGCACCACACCCCGCGGGGCGGCCGAAGCCCGACGCACGCCCGGAGAAACCCCTTGCTGCTCTCGATGAGATCGCGAGGCACCACACCCTCGCGCAGCGCCCGCTGCCCGTGGTGCATGTCGTCGATGAAGAGGTTGAGCGCCGTGATGCGCTGGATGAGCCCGCGCTCGATGCCCGCCCACTCGGTCGCCGACACGATGCGGGGGATGAGGTCGAAGGGGAAGATCTTCTCCCGGCCCGCCGCGTCGCCGTAGACGTTGAAGGTGATCCCCATGGCGAGGAGGGCCCGCTCGGCGGCCTGCTGACGGCGGTTCACCTCCGCCGGGGGGAGGGCCTCGAGCCGCTCGGCGAGCAGCGCGTACCAGGGCCTCGGGCGCCCCTCGGGGTCGAACATCTCGTCATGAAAACCGCCTGAGTCGTACCCGTGGACGCGCATGGAGGTGGTGCGATCGACGCTACCAGAGCGCCTCGCACCCGATGGTGGCCGGCGTGTTAGCGCCGTGTGAACAGGTCACCGCCCTCACTGGCGCGCGACTCGAAGTCCGCGGAGCTCGCGTAGACTCCGAGCGGTGATGAGCCGAGGGCGTCGCTTGCCGTCCATCGCTGCGACCCACTGGATGCTCGCGGCGGCCCTGTGCGCCTGCGTCTCTCCGTCGCGCCCCGCCCCCGCTCCGGCCTCCGCCTTCGGGGACGCCGGGGCGACACCCTCCGGGCAGGACGCCCCATCGGGCCTCTGCGGCAACGCGGCGGCGACGGCCTGCGACGGCGTGCCCCACTGCATCCCCTACGCGGCGCCGTACCGCCCGCTCTCGGGCCGCTTCGTGCGGCGCATGGACGTGGAGGCCGCGCTGCGCTCTGCCGACCCGATGCCCTACGAGGGCGACAAGCACGACTACACCAGCGCGCTCTTCGCCGACGTGGACGGCGACGGGCGGCGGGAGATCCTCTACAGCCGCACTCGATCGAACACGGCGTGGCGGGTCTCTCAGCCGATGCCCGGGGTGTTTCGCAACGAGGGCGCGCTGCCGAGGCAGCTCAACGCCTGCCAGGCTTCGGCGGACCTCGACGGCGACGGCTTCGAGGACGTGCTCTGCGGGGCGAGGGTGGCCTGGGGCTCCGCCCGGGGGGTCGACTGGGAGGGCGCGACGGAGATCTTCCGGCCGACGGACTCGCAGATGAGCACGACCCTCGCGGACCTCGACGAGGACGGCCTGCTCGACGTGGCGCTGGGGTACTTCAACGCCCCGAAGGCGATGCTTCGCAATCGCGGCGACCGCACCTTCGAGGACATGGCCGCTCGCTGGGGGCTCTCGATGGAGGGCTACACCTGGTGCATCGGCACGCTCGACTTCGACGCCGACGGGCGCCTCGACGTGTTCATGATGCACGACGGCTCCAACAAGCCGAACGGGGCGTTTCGGGCGCTGGGCCCGGGGGCCGACGGCGAGGCCCGATACGAGCGGGTGTACCCGATGCCCGAGCGCTGCGACCGGGAGGGGTTCTTCCGCGAAGGCAACGCAGGGCCGATGGGCGTGGCGCTCGGGGACATCGACCTCGACGGGGTGCCGGAGATGTTCCTGGCGAGCGGCTCGCCGAACGGGCTGCTGGTGCGCCAGGGCGACGGGCGGTGGCTCGACGCGCTCTGGAGCTTCGGCCTCCAGACGCCCACCACCAACAACCATCAGCCCATGATCCCCTGGTCGCCGGTGTTCTGGGACGTGGACCACGACGGCCGGCTCGACCTGCTCATGGCCGGAGGCGACGACATCGGTCACGGCAAGCAGCCCAACCGCGGCGAGTCGCAGAACCAGCTCTACCAGGGGCGCGCGGGCAACCAGTTCGCGGAGACCCACGCCAGCGTCGGCCTCGACGCCTCGGGGCACTTCATGACCGTGGCGCCAGGCGACCTCGACGGCGACCTCGACCTCGACCTGATCTTCGGCGGCTTCGGCCAGGGTCCGGTGGTCTACGAGAACCAGATCGCCCCGTCGGGCTCGCACCTCCTGCTGTCGCTGCGCGGTCGCTTCTCCAACCCCCATGGCTTCGGCGCCCGGGTGGAGGTCACCGCCGGGTCGATGCGCCGCACCCGCTGGATCGGCGAGCGCTTCAACCCCCGGGTGGCCGACGACGGGGTGCTCGACGTGGCCCTCGGCGCGGCGAGCGCCGCGGACACGGTGCGCATCACCTGGCCGAGCGGCTACGTCCAGGAGCTGCGCGACCTCGCCGCGGGTCGCTCCCACGTGGTGGAAGAGCCCGCGCTGGTGACGCTCGACCCGCCCTCGCGGCACGTGCGCGCCGACGGCATGAGCACGGTGCGCTTCACCGTGAGGCCCGCCGACGTCACCGGTGCGCCGCTCGCTGGAGCGAGGGTCGAGCTGCGCGCCTCCGCAGGCTCTCCCTTCGAGTGGACCGGCCCCGAAGAGCAGCGCCCGGACGGCTCCGTGGTGCGCACGCTGCGGGCCCCGTCGAGCGCCGGGAGCGCGGTCGTCGAGGTGCTGGTGGACGGAACGCCGTACCGGATCAGGCCGCGGGTGTGGTTCGACTGAGGGGCCGCGAACTTCCCCGAAGGGCGTTCTTCCCTGTGATTGCCGCATCGGGTGGGGTCTCCGTGCAGCGTCAGGACGGGGCGAGGCTGGAGTTTCAGCGCACTCTCTTCTAGAGTCGCCTCCTGGCAAGGCGGACCACATGACGGGAGACAAGTCCGACGTGTTTGGCCTGGTGGGTCGAACGCTCGCCGGCAAGTACGAGGTCGAGCGCTTCGTGGCGAAGGGCGGCTTCGGCTCGGTCTACTACGCTCGCCACATCGAGCTCGACGCGCCCGTCGCGATCAAGGTGCTGATGGTGCCCGATCGCTACGAGGGCGAGCTCCGGGCGGAGTTTCTCGATGGGTTCAGGCTCGAGGCGCGCACCATCGCCGCGCTCGCCCACCCCGCCATCGTGCGCGTGCTCGACTATGGCTCGGTGAGCATCGACTCGGGGGAGACCCCGTGGATGGCCCTCGACTGGATCGAGGGCCGCACCCTCGAAGCCGACCTCGCGGCTCGCCCCGTCGACGTCGGTCGCTCCCCCGTCGAGGCGCTCGACCTGCTGCGCCCGGTCTTCGATGCCCTGTCGTGCGCCCACCAGGTGGGCATCGCCCATCGTGACATCAAGCCCGCCAACCTGATGCTGGTGAAGGCTCGGCGCGGCGAGCCCGGCATGCGCGTGCTCGACTTCGGCATCGCCAAGGTCATGGAGGCCGACGAGCAGCCTGGCAGCGGGCAGACCGCCACGCAGACCGGGGAATCGTCGTACTCGCTCTTCTACGCGGCGCCCGAGCAGCTCAGCCGCGCCCGCACCGGACCGTGGACGGACGTGCACGCCCTCGCGCTCGTCCTCGTCGAGATGCTCATGGGCCAGCGGGCCTACCGCAGCGTCGACTCCGTCGCGATCTACTCCGACATCCTCGACCGGGAGCGCCCCACCCCAGGGCGCTTCGGGGTCGACGTCGGCCCCTGGGAGCCCGTCCTGGCGCGCGCCCTCGCCCAGCGCCCGATGGATCGCTACCCCAACGCCGACGAGCTCCTGTCCGCGCTGGAGGCCTCCCTCTCCCTGGCCGAGGCGGCCTGGCGATCGGGCCGCTCGCACGCCTCGTCGAGGGTGCCCGCGGCCGAGACCGCCCCCGCGGGGGCGAAGCGCGTCTCCCCTGTCGAGGTCGCGCCGGAGCGCCGTCCACCCCGCGCCCGCTGGATCGTCGCGGCCCTCGCTCTCCCGCTCGTCGCCCTCGGTGTCCGCGCGGCGACCCGCTCCGACGCTCCCGCTCCGGTGACCACCGCCCGCCCCGCGCTCGCCCCGGCGCCTCTCAGCGCTCCAGCGCCGGTCGAGCCTCCCGCCGTGCTCGCCGCTCCCTCCGCCGTGGCTCCTCCCGCCGTGGCCGCCGCGCCAGCGCCCCTTCGAGCGCGCGCCGAGGCGAACGACATCGGCGCCTCCCTTCGCCGGGGGCGACGGGGCAGGGCCCTCGTCGGTCCTGTTGCTTCGGCGCAGCGCAGCGCCGCCCCGAGCCCCGCTCCGCGGCCTGCCGCGGCCGTCCCCAGCATCGTGATCGAGTAGAGAGGGAGTTCATCGCCGGATGCGACAGGGGATTGCCTCGGGCGCGCTGCTCGCCACGATCTGCCTCTGGGGCGCGTCCGCGCTGGCCCAGGAGAGCCCCGCCGACGTGGCGCGCAGGGGCCTCATCGTCCAGGCCGAGGCGGCCGCGGCGGCGGGCGACCACGCGCAGGCCGTCCAGCTCGCCGAGCGCGCGGCTCGGCTCCGCGTGACCCCGACGATCCAGTACTTCCTCGCTCGGGAGCACCTGGCGCTCGGCCACCCGGTCGAGGCGCTGGGCTACAGCGGCGCCTGCGCTCGCGCCGCCGAGGCCGACGTGTCGCTCCGCAACCGCGACGGCGTGCTCCAGGCGTGCAGGGCCATCGCGACGGAGTCCGAGGCCCGCGTCGGTCGGGTCACGGTGCGCGTCGCCTCGCCGCCCCCGCAAGGGCTGGTGGTGAGGGTGCAGCAGGTCGAGCTCCCGGCGACGCTCCACGACGTCCCCTACCCGGTGCTGCCTGGGGTGGTGCTCGTCGAGGCGAGCGCCCCGGGGCACCTGCCGTTTCGCCGCGAGGTGCAGGTCGCCGCGAGCCAGACGGAGCCGGTGGAGGTGCGCCTCGAGGCGGAGCCCGCGGCCGTGGAGCCGGCCCCCGTGGTGGCCCCTCCGGTGGTGCTCCCTCCGACCGTCCCCGCGTCCCCGCCGGTCGTCGCCGCTCCGCGAGGCGCCAGCGTCGGCCCGTGGATCGTCGCTGGCTCCGGGGCCGTGGCGCTCGCCCTCGGCGGGGTGTTCTTCGGCCTGGCGTCGAGCGAGCGCAGCGAGCGCATCGCGGCGTGCGACGTCAACGGCCTCAACTGCTCGCCCGAGGCGCTCACGCACGACCGGCGCTACGAGGGCTACCTCACGGCCACCAACGTCGCGCTCGCCGTCGGCGCGGCCGCGGTGCTGGGCGGCGCGACCTGGTTCATCGTCGATCGCCTGACCCACCGGGGCGAAGGGCGCGCGACGCTGCGCTGGGGCGTCTCGCCGCTGGCGGGCGGGCTCACGCTCGGCCTCGGCGGGCGCTTCTAGGGCGGTGCTGGATGGGCGTGGGACGGCGGCGTCGGCCCCCTCACCGCGCTGCCGCGCGCCCTCACCCCCGCGGAGCGGGGGCAAGGGCTGGATCGACGGAGAGGGAACGATGAACCGGGCCCGTGGATCCGCCTCGAGCTGCCAGTTCGGGCACCACCCGAACCCATCGCAGAGCCCTTGCCCCCGCTCCGCGGGGGTGAGGGCGCGCGGCAGCGCGGTGAGGGGGCCGACGCCGCCGTCCGACACCCATCCGAGCACCGCTCTAGGACGCTACGTCGTCGCCTCGATGTGCCTCGCGATCAGCTCCTCCACCACGCCCGCGTGGGTGAGCGGACCCATGTGCCCCGCGCCCGTCACCACCTCCCGCCGCGCGTCGGGCAGCGCCCCGAGGAGCACCTCGCCCACCCGTCGCGCCGCGGTGGGGGAGAGCTCGCCCGCGATCAGCAGCGTCGGCGCCGTGAGCGCCGAGTAGGCCGCCGCGCCGGTGCGGTCGGCCATCAGCGACGACACCTCGCGAAACACCACCCGCCCCACCCGGAGAAACTGCTCCCTCGACGCGGCAGGGAGCGAGCGCCAGGCGTCCGGGCCGTTCCAGTAGTTGACGAAGGTCTCCAGCCACGCCTCTCCCCCGCCGAGGGACTCGTCGCTGAAGATGGGCTGCGCCCCGGCCCTCATCAGGTCGGCGAGGCCCACGGCGTCGGGCGGGTCGTGCAGCACGCCGAAGGCCACCGGGTCATACACGGCGAGCGAGCGGACCCGGTGAGGCAGCGTGCGGGCGAGGGTGAGCGCGACGAGGCCGCCGTAGGAGTGGCCGACGAGGTGCACTGGCGCGTCGAGCGCGTCGAGCGCCTTCGCCACCAGGGCCACGTCGAGCTCGTACCCGAAGGGAACATCATCGCGCCACGGAGGGTTCTTCCCCGAGCCGAGGAAGTCGGGCGCGAGCACCCGGTGGCTCGCGGCGAGGCGCTCCGAGAGCGACCTCCACTGGCGGGAGGACATCCCGCTGCTGTGCAGCAGCACGACGGGCGCTCCGGCGCCGCGGTCGTCGACATGGAGAGGCGCGGCGGCAGGGTCGTTCATCGCAGGTGCGTTGCTTCATGGCATGAACCCGTGACGCCAGAAATCCCCTGCGCTAGCTTGCGCTCCCCTCGCGAGACCCCCCTCTGCCCCGATGCGCCATTGACCTCCGTGCTTCGCCGACGATCCCTGCGCCAGCTTTGCTCCGCCCACGCCCTCGCGCTCTCCGTGGCGTGGGCCTCCGAGGCGCGCGCCCAGGTGGCGCTTCAGCTCTCCATCGATCCCCCGCAGCCGGTCGCTGGTGAGCCCTTCCACATCATCTACGGGGTCTCGATGCAGGGCGGCGCGGGGGTGGTGGTGCAGCCGCTCGCGATGCCCGAGGGGCTCGACGTGCTCTCCCGCCCTGATCCTCCGACGGTGCCGTCGGGGATGATGATGGGCGGGGGGATGTTCATGTTCCGCTCGTCGGTGACCTACGTGGTGAGGGCGCGGCGGCCGGGGCGCTACGTCGTCCGCAACGCGATGGCCCGCTCGTCCGAGGGGCGCGTCATCGCCCAGCTCGCGCCGCTCGCCATCAACGTCGGCCGCTCGTCGGGCAACGCGCCGCAGGTGGCGCCCGACCCGGGCTTCAACAACCCCTTCCCGGGCTTCTTCGACCCCGTCGAGCCTCCGCCCGAGCCCGCGCTCCCCACCGGCCCGGACGTCCCTCCGGACGGCACCCTCACCGGCGCCCAGGCCTCGCCCACGGGCTTCCTGCGCGCGGTGGTCGACGTCGCCGAGCCCTACGTCGGGCAGCAGGTGATCTACCGCGCGTTCATCTACGTCCCGGCCAACGAGGCGGGCTGCGAGCCGATGCGTGAGGCGACCCTCGACGGCTTCTGGTCCGAGGTGCTGATGGAGCCCCGGCAGGTGTGCGCCCAGCGATGGATCCCCCAGCGCGTCGGCACCTGGACCATGACCGCGGGGATGGTGCGCCGCCTCGCCCTCTTCCCCACGCACGCGGGTCGGCTGGAGATCGGTCCGCTTCGCATGGGGGTGGAGTACATCGAGGGCGACGGCTTCTTCGGCCGTCGGCGGCGGGAGGAGCTGAGCACCCCCGCGATCGTGGTCGAGGCCCGCGAGCCTCCGATGGAGGGCCGTCCGCCGGGTTATGTGCCGGGCACCATCGGCCCGCTGTCGATCAGCGCCAGCATCGACCGGCCGGAGGTTCCGGTGGGAGAGACGGCCACGCTGACCGTGAGGGCGCAGGGCAACGGCTACCTGGGGAGCGTGACGCTCCCGCCGCCGCGAGGGGTGGAGGGCCTCCGGGTGCTGCCCGGAAGCTCCCGCTCGTCGGTCGACCGCAACGCCGAGCCGCTGCGGGGCGACGTGGTCAACGAGTACCGCGTGGTGGCCGACCGCCCCGGGCGCTTCACGCTGCCGACGCTGACGGTGCCGTGGTTCGACCCGTCCACCCGGCGCTACCAGTCGTCGCAGGTGGTGCTGCCGGTGATCGTGGCGACCGGAACGGCGCGCCCCGCGGAGGAGGCCGCCGACCCGCAGGACCCGTCCATCGCGCTCGAAGGATTACAGAGGGATGTATCCCTCAGAGCCTCGACGAGCTTCTTCACGACGCCGCTGCGGGTGTGGGGGACGCTGTCGGTGATCCCTGGCGCGGTGCTGCTGGCGGGCCTCGGCTACGGGCTGCGGCGGTGGTCGAGGGCGCGGCGGGTGGTGAAGGCGGAGACGGCGAAGAACGACCCGCGATCGCTGCTGGCGCAGGCGGACGCGGCGCTGGCGGCGGGCGACGCGGCGGGCGCGCTGGGCCTCGGGGCGAGGGCGCTCGACCGGGCCGAGCGGGGGCGGAGGTCGCCGGACGAGGCGCTGACGCAGCGGGCGCGCGCGGCGAGGGAGGCGGGCGACGGGCTGCGCTTCGCGGGCGCGGCGGTGGACCACGACGCGGTGGCCACGGCGCTGCGGGAGCTGAGGGCGGTGGTCGAGGCGATGGAGGCGGCGTCATGAGGCGGAGTCTTCGGGCGCTGCTGATGGCGGCGCTGGTGAGCCTCGCGGCCTCGACGGCGGGCGCGGTGAGCGCTCGCGAGCTGCTCGACCGGGCGTTCACGGCGGAGGCGAGGGGCGACCTTCCGACGGCGGCGCGCTCGCTGGAGGAGCTGGTCGCCGCGGGGGTGGACGGCGACGGGGTGCTCTACGACCTGGGCACGGTGTACGCGCGGCAGGAGCGCTACGGCGAGGCCATCTGGTGCTTCGAGCGGGTGCTCCGGCGGGCGCCGTTGATGTGGGCGGCGAGGGACAACCTGCGGTCGACGAGGATGAGGCTCGCGAGGCGGGACGCGGGTCGCAGCGGGCAGGCGGTGGTGGAGCAGGCGGTGCCGCTGCGGGTGCAGATCGGGGAGCTGGTTCCGCCCGGGTGGGCGGTGCTGCTGGGGGTGCTGGGCGAGCTCGGCGTGGTGCTCTCGGTGTGGCGCCGGAGGAAGGTGACCTCGGAGCTGGAGCGCGTGGGGACCACCGTGGCCCTGGTGCTCTCGCTGACGCTGACCGCGGGCGCGCTGGGTCTGGTGGCCGCGCGCAGGGCGCTCCCTCCCGAGGCGGTGGTGCTACACGGGGGGCTGCGGCTGCGTCAGACGGCGAGGGTGGACGGCATCCCCGACGCGGCGGTGCGCGAGGGAGAGCGGGTGGTGCGGGTGTCTCGCGACGGGGTGTTCACCCGGGTGAGAACGCTCACCGGAGCGACGGGCTGGGTGGAGTCGAGCGAGCTCGGGGCGCTGTAGGGCGTTCTCTGCGCCGTCGCCCGGCCAGCACCAGCGCCAGCAGCGCGACCCCGCCCATCCCCCGGCCCGCGCTCCCCGCGCTCCCTGCCCGGCAGGAGCAGCCCCCCTCGGTCACCTCGCGCAGCGGCTCCCCGGCCTCGTCCCCGAGGTCCGTCGCTGCGCCCGCGTCGAGCGCCGCGACCCCGGCGTCGACCGCCACCGCGCCAGCGTCCATGGCCACCAGCACATCGGGTCTCGTCGTCGTCCCGGCGTCGATCGCCACCGGCACATCGGGCCGCTCCGTCGTCGTCCCGGCGTCGGTCACCGGGGGCATCGTCGGGTCGATCACCAGCCGCAGCACCGGGCCGCGCCCGGCCGAGACCTCCTTCGAGTCGAAGTGCGCGGCGTTGGTGTCGCCCGGCTCCGGCAGCACCGCGAAGGCGTAGGTGCCCGGCGAGCTCACCGCGCTCACCGGCAGGGCGAGCGCGTAGGGCTCGTCGACCGAGACCCCGTCGACGCGAGCCAGCCTCGCGCCGCGCGGCCCGGGGCGCGCGCTCCAGGTGAGCGTGGACTCCGACCAGGCCGCGCTCGCCGCCGCGAAGACGCTCGCGCCGCTGCCCTCGGACGATGGCCCGGTGCCGCTCTGCAGCAGAAGCTGCGCCTGCACCACCCGCCCAGGCAGCGAAGGGACCCTGAACTTCACATAGAACTCGCTGTCCCCCGCGCCGACGGCCAGGTCGCGCACGTCGGGATAGACCGACGAGGCCAGCGTCGGGTCGACCGTCACGTCCTCCACCGCGGGGAGGTCGAGCACCATGCCCGACATCGTCGGCGCGCCCGCGTCGGCGACCATCGTCCCGGCGTCGGTGACCGTCGGGCCCGGGCAGCGGGCGAGCTCGCCCTCCACGCCGTCCACCACCAGGTCGGAGAACACCGCGCCCACCGGGAGCTGCGCGCTGTCGACGGCGCTCGGGCGCGAGGTGCCCAGCGACATGTGCAGCTCCGACGGAGCGAAGCGCGCGCCCGGCCAGTCGATGGAGAGCACCACCGCGCCGTTGCGGAGGTAGCGCGTGCGGCCGCCGCCCCACTCGATGCGAAGCCGCTGGGGGGTGCCGTCCCAGCTCCCGTTGCCGCCGAAGGGCTCATCGAAGAACGACCCGCAGCCGCAGGCCCCGTAGCCCGGCGCGCCGCTCGGGCAGATGCCCCACATCAGCTTCTGCTGCCCGGCGCGCGTCCCCTCGCCGTTGGCGTAGAGGCGCAGCATGCACTTGAAGTGGTTGTCCCGAAACTCCGGCGAGTAGCGGATGGGCTCCGCGATGCCGTAGCCGGCCTCGTACATCGCGAACACCTCCGTGTCGGAGGTGTCCGTGAGGCTCGCCATGGTGACGTGGGCCAGCGTGAACTCCACCGAGCCGGAGACCAGCCTCGGCAGCGCGTACCAGATGCGGTCGCGACGGTCGGTGACGTGCCACCCGTCGTCCGCGAAGGAGCCCCCCACCGCGTTTCCCATCGTCCTCCCCCGGAGCCCGTCCTCCAGGTGGAACGCCCTCACCGACCTCGCCCCCAGCAGCGTCCCCAGCGCCGCGCACGTCACCGTCACCGCCCACCGCAACCCGCTGCGATTCGCTGCCATCGGCGTCAGAGCCTCCGTCGTGGTCGTCCGATCCCCTTCAGTTCGTCGTCGCGTAGACGTCGAGTCGGTACGTCTCCTGGTCGCTGTCGCTCGCGGTGTAGATCACCACCCCCCCCGCGGGGCACTGCCGGTCGATCACCACGTTGCCCTGCGCCGGGATCGCCACGCCGCGCTCCGCTCCCTGGTGCCGCATCAGCGAGGCCCCCTGGGCCACCACCAGGCGGGTGAACATCAGCGTCGCGCAGGAGGCGCCCAGCCGCCCCAGGTCGGCCACCAGCAGCACCCGTCGGAAGCGGTTCTCCGCGACCTCGATCACGGCGTCGTGGAGGGGCGGCTGGCGAGCGCCTCGCAGCGCGGTCTCGGTCACCTGACGGAAGTTCACCGGCAGCCCGAGGCCCCAGCGGTCGCCCGGAGGGACGAAGGGATCCACCCTCGGGTTGACCCCCGCGTCGAGGTCTCCCCGCACGGCGTCGTAGAGCCGCTGGTAGGTGGTCGCGTTGGCCGGGAGCAGCCGGGCGCCCGCCATGGTGAGCTCGATCGCCGCGCCCAGGGAGCGCGCTCCCGGCGGAACCTGCGACTGCGCCGCGAGCACCGCGGGCTCCGGTCCGAGCGAGGCGAGCCCCGACGCCGAGAGCTCGCCGCGGGTGAGGGCGAGCGGGCCGCCCACGCGACCCCAGGGCGCCCGGTACACCGCGTAGTGCAGCACGCCTTCATGGAAGGGTGAGTTCACCGGGGGGTCGGTGCCTCGGGTCTCGGCGACGGCGACGCGCGGCTGCGCGTCCCAATTGCACCACTGGGTCTGCGCGACGAGCCCCTCGCTGCCGCGGTGCACCGAGAGCGGCGCGAGCGGGTACGTGGTGATGCGCGACGAGTCGGCGGCGAGGTCCTGCACGGCCACCGCGCGGGGCGACTGGTACCCGTAGGCCGTCACGATCACCGCGACGCACTCCCTCGCCCCCAGGGCGATGGGCCGTCGCCACACGCCCACGCCGTCGACCAGGGTCACCGGCGCCTCTCCCTCCTCGGCGAGGGTCATCCCGAGCTGCGTGGCGAGCTGGCGCTCTCCCTCGAAGGCCGAGAGCGCCTCCGCCCGGCCGATCGCCCGCAGCGGCAACGGCGGCAGCCTCGCCCGCATCCCGTAGGCCACGAACAGAAACACGAACAGCGCCACGACGAACGAGATCGAGAGCCCCAGCACCCGCAGCGTGGTCTTCATCGATCCCGGGGAGCGAATCTCTCACGGTCGCCGCCCGATGGACACCGCGGGCTTTGGGGTACCCTCGGCGGGTGCCATGAGACGACGCGCCCGGTTGATCGCTCTGTGTCTCGTGCTCCAGGCCTACGCTGCCGCCGGGCAGCAGACCGGTGGGCGCTTCGGCGGCTCCAACTGGGGTTCTCCCTCGGCCGCTGCCCCGGCGGCTCCGTCGTACGCGCCGCCCCCGATGCCTGCGCCGCCCGCTCCGCCGCCCATGCCCGCGATGCCCGCGATGCCCGCGCCGATGCCCGTGCCGGCGATGCCCGTGCCCGTGCCCGTGGCCGTGCCGACCCCGGCGATGCCTTCGCCGCCGCCGCCTCCGCCGCCCCCTGCGCCGCGGGTGAGGGTGACCGACTACCGCCGCCCGCCGGCCCGAGAGCTCGCGCTGACGACCAGCTCGCGCACCCGCAGCTTCGACAACGCCGAGTACCAGATCACCCACCCCCAGCAGGACTTCAACGCCCGCTACGGTCCCACCCGAACGCTCCCTGGAGCCGTCGCGGGAACGTTGGCCTTCGGGCTCGGCGCGGCGCTCACCTTCTGGCTCACCCGCGAGGGAGCCTCGGCGCCCCGTCCGCAGGGCCCGATGCGCGCGCCCGTCCCGATGCGCCACCCCGGCGTCGAGGTGCGCCGCGTCTCCATCGCCTTCGACTGGACCGCCCGGGCCTCCATCCAGCACGCCCTCTCCCGGGCCGCGGCGGGCATCGACCCCGGCTCCCCGCAGGGCCTCCACGCCGCCGCCACGCTCGCCCGCGACGCCCTCGCAGCGGCGCACCGGGGCGCCCGGTACGGGGTGTTCCAGAGCTGGGCGCTCGACCCCGCGCAGGGGCAGCAGGTGTTCGGGAGGGTCGCCGACTCGCTGCGGGGCAGGTACACCGTCGAGACCATCGACAACGCGCGGCGCGTGGCGGGGCCGAAGCTCCGGGCGAGCTCCGAGGAGGGCCCCGGGCTCGTGGTGGTGAGCCTGCTGGTGGCCTCGAAGGGCCCGCTCCCACCATTGCCCCCGGGGATGAGCCTCCCGGCCCTCATGGCCGCGCTCGAAGGGATGATCCCCCCTCGGGCCGAGCAGCTCGCGGCGCTGGAGGTCGTGTGGTCCCCGGCCGACGAGGGCGACCCGATGTCCTCCGCCGAGCTGGAGGTGCTCTACCCCGAGCTGGCGCGCCTCGACGAGGGGTCCGCCCTGGGGCGCCGGGTCTGCGGCTCCTGCCACGCCGTCTACGCGGGCGAGCTCGGCCGCTGCCCGGCTTGCGGCGGGGTGTGAGCGCCCTTGCGGAGCGCCCTGCAACGGCACCATCGTCAGCCCATGAGCATCCTCCTGTCGCCTGCCACGCTGCATGTTGCCGACCTCGACGAGCCGGTGCGCGCCTGGCTCATCGAGCAGCGCTACGACCACTTCGTCGGTAAGCACGAGGGCCCGCTCTCCTGGAGAGACCGCCTTCAGCCGGGCTCCTCCGGCGACGTGCTGCCCCACTGGGAGGTGCTCCCCGAGGCCCCGGACTTCATCTCCGTCGACGGGCACGACGTGCTCCTCCCGGTGGACAAGGTCCACCACGGCCAGCTCCGCCGGATGCGCGCCATCCTGAGCGACGACTCCCGCTGCCTCACGCTCTTCCTCCGCGACCTGAGCGCCCACGAGGGCCCCGAGGCGGGGCGCTTCGCCTTCTGCGAGCAGGCCCCGGGCGCGAGCTGGTACCTCTGCACCGTCTGGCACGAGTGGTTCGCCACGCGCTGAGCGCCTCCTGGAGCGGTGGCCCGGTTGGTTGATCACGGCGTCCGTCGGCCCCCTCACCGCGCTGCCGCGCGCCCTCACCCCCGCGGAGCGGGGGCAAGGGCTCTGCAATGGGTCCGGGTGGTGCTCGAACTGGCGGGCCGAGGCGGATCCCCGGGTCCGATTCATCGTTCGCTCCCAGTCGATCGAGCCCTTGCCCCCGCTCCGCGGGGGTGAGGGCGCGCGGCAGCGCGGTGAGGGGGCCGACGGACGCGTACCAGGTCCGTTGGACGAACGCTCTAGGGGCGCGCCGCTGGTGTAGGCTCCGCGGCCCTTATGCACGCGCTATTGGAAGAGTTGGGATCGGCCGCCTCGGCGGCGCTGGTAAAGGCCTTCGGGGCGGAGGGCTTGCCCCCCACGCTGGTGTTCGAGCCGTCGCCCCGCGCGGACGTGCAGTGCACCGCCGCGATGCAGCTCGCCAAGGCCCTTCGCAAGCCGCCGCGCGACCTGGCCGCGGCCATCCTCCCGTCGGTGCTCTCGCACCCCGCGGTGGAGAAGGCCGAGATGGCGGGCGCGGGCTTCATCAACGTCACCCTGCGCGACGCCTGGATCGCCACACACCTCGACGACTGCCTCACGCACCGCCCGGTGGGCGCGGGGCAGACGGTGGTGCTCGACTACTCCTCTCCCAACGTCGCCAAGCCCATGCACATCGGGCACATCCGCTCGACGATCCTGGGCGAGGCGATGAAGCGGGTGCTGCGCGCGGTGGGCTACACCGTCGTCGCCGACAACCACCTGGGCGACTGGGGGACGCAGTTCGGCAAGCTCATCGTCGGGTGGCGCCGCTACCTCGACCGGGCGGCCTACGAGCGCGACCCGGTGGGCGAGCTGTTACGCATCTATGTAAAGTACACCGAGGAGGAGAGGGCCCAGAAGCAGGCGCTCGGCGCCCCGGTGAAGGAGGGCGACGACGACGACGCGGCGCTCCCGGCGCAGGCCCCGGCGCTGCTCCTGGAGGCGCGCGCCGAGCTGGTGAAGCTACAGGCGGGCGACCCGGAGAACGTCGCGCTGTGGAAGCAGTTCGTCGACGTCTCGATGGCGGAGTTCGACCGGATCTACAAGCGCCTCGGGGTGAGCTTCGACGAGGTGCTGGGAGAGAGCTTCTACAACGACCAGCTCGCGGCGACGGTCGACGAGCTGCTGGAGAAGGGCATCGCGGAGCACAGCCAGGGGGCGGTGATCGTGACCTTCACCAAGGAGCGCGACGGCGAGGCGATGCCCCCGATGCTCGTGCGCAAGGCCGACGGGGGCTTCCTCTACGGCACCAGCGACATCGCGGCGATGCGCTACCGCATCGGGCGGTGGAGCCCCTCGCGCATCCTGATCGTGACCGACGAGCGGCAGCAGCTCCACTTCCGGCAGCTCTTCGCGGTGGCCCGTCGGTTGGGCGTGCCGGCCCGCCTCGAGCACGTGTGGTTCGGGCTGATGCGTTTGCCCGAGGGAACCTTCTCGACCCGCGACGGCAACGTGATCTCGCTGGAGTCGCTGCTCGACGAGGCGGAGAAGCGCGCGGCCGACGTGGCCCGCTCGCTCAACGCCGACCTGGCCGAGGCCGAGCTCGCGGAGGTGGCGCGCGTCGTGGGCCTCGGGTCGGTGAAGTACAACGACCTCTCCAAGGACCGTCAGACCCTCGTCACCTTCACCTGGGACAAGGCGCTTGCGCTCCAGGGCAACACCGCGCCGTACCTCCAGTACGCGTACGCGCGCATCCGCTCGATCCAGCGCAAGCTGGCCGAGCTCGACGCCGCGCCGGGCCCGTTGGTGGCGCTCGAGCCCGCCGAGCGGGCGCTGGTGTTGACCCTCCTGAAGTACCCGCTGGCAGTGGAGGAGGTGGCACTCTCGTCGCGGCCGCACGCGCTCTGCGACTACCTCTTCGCGCTCGCGGGGGCCTTCTCGACCTTCTACAACGACTGCCCGGTGAAGGACGCGGAGCCCTCGGTGCGCGCCGCGCGGCTGACGCTCTGCGACCGGGTGGCGACGGTGCTGCGGCGGGGCCTCGACCTGCTGGGCATCGAGGTCGTGGAGCGGATGTGACCACGCGTCTGGTCACGGGCTACCCCCGGCTGCTGGCGCGGCGCATCGCGACGGAGGTGCTCGCCGACCCGGACGCGAGCGTGGTGATGCTGGTGCGAGGGCGCTTCCTGGAGGAGGCGCGGCGCTGGGCGGCCACGCTGGGCGCCGACGCCGTGCGGGTGGAGGTGCTCGAAGGGGAGGTGACGGCGATCGACATGGGGCTCGGGGGGAGGGAGTTCCTCGACCTGGCGAGGCGCATCGACGTGGTGCACCACGCGGCCTACTCGACCAGCCTGGAGGTGGGGGACTCGGCGATCAGGGCGCTCAACATCCAGGGGACGAAGGAGGTGCTGGAGCTCGCCCGCGCGGGCCTGGAGCAGGGCAGCGCGCCCCGGGTGGTGGCCTACAGCTCGGTGCTCGCCCTCGGCGGCGCAGAGGGCCTGCTGCGCGAGGAGGACCTCGACCTGGGGCAGCGGCTGCGCTCCCCCGCCGAGGAGACGATGCACAGCGCGGAGAAGCTGCTGCGCCAGGCGATGGCCACGCTGCCGGTGACGGTGGTGAGGGCGTCGATGATCGTGGGCGACTCGCGCACCGGGGAGATCGACCTCTTCGACGGCCCCTACCTGTTCATCATGTTGATGTTGAGCTCGCCGGTCGACCTGCGGCTGCCGCTGCCGGCGGGCGGCGACCTGCCGCTGAACATGGTGCCGGTCGATCATGTGGCGCGCGCCGGGGTGACGCTGGGGGTGATGCGCGAGGCCGCGGGGCGCACCTTCCACGTGGTGGATCCGTCGCCGCCGACGACGAAGCACGCCTTCGAGCGCATCGCGCAGGTGGCGGGGCGGAGGGTTCCTCGGGGGATGGTGCCGGTGAACCTCTCCCGGGCGCTGCTCAACACGCCGGGCTTCGAGCGGCTCACCCGCAGCCCGAGGGCCTTCGTCGATCGGCTCGCGACCCGGGCCCGCTACGCCAACTCCGGGACGCGGGCGCTGCTGGCGGCGCACGGGGTGGAGTGCCCCGCCTTCGAGGACTACGTCGGTCCGCTCGTGGGCTATGTGCAGTCGCGGCTGGAGGCGAGGCGGCAGCGGGCCGTCGAGGTCGACGTGGACGACCCGCTGGCATGAGCGAAGTGATCCTGGCCTCGACGTCGCGCTACCGCCGGGAGCTCATCGGGCGCCTGGGGATCTCGGTGACGTGCATGCCGTCGCCCTTCGACGAGGAGGCCGCGAAGGGGGCGTTGCGCGCGCTTCCCATCGCCGAGCGGGCGAGGGCGCTGGCCATCGGCAAGGCCGAGGCGCTGGGGGGGCAGTACCCCGACGCGGTGATCATCGGCTCCGACCAGATGGGCGAGCTCGACGGAGAGGCGCTGGGCAAGCCGCACACGGCGGAGAACGCCCGGGCGCAGCTTCGGGGCCTGGCGGGGAGGGAGCACCGGCTGCACACGGCGGTGGCGCTGCACCACCGGGCGAGCGGCCGCACGGAGACGGTGGTGGACACGCACGCGCTGGTGATGCGGGCGCTGACCGACGAGGCGATCGCGGACTACGTGGCGAGGGACGCGCCGCTGGACTGCGCGGGCTCGTACCGGGTGGAGTCGCTGGGCATCGCGCTCTTCGAGCGGGTGCGAGGGGACGACTTCACGGCGGTGATCGGGCTGCCGCTGACGAGGGTGGTGGCGCTGCTGGAGGGCTTCGGGGTGCGCGTGCTGGGGTGAGGCGGGGCCGCGAGGGGCTGAGGGCCATACGCTGAGCCCCCGGGGGCTCGACGTCTGGCCCCGGCGGAGTCATCGCCGGGCGGGGTGAAGCCCGCCGTTGCGGAGTATCGTCGGCGCTCTGTCACTCCCCGCGCTCATCGCCCTCTGCGCCGCGCTCTCGGCCCTCACCTTCGCGGGTCTGAGCCTCGGCTTCTCCACGGCGCCCGGCTGGCGCTCGCTGCGCTGGTACGCGCTCGCGGCGGTGCTCTCGGCGATGTTCACCGCGGGCGACGCGATCACCACCCTCGCGGTGCCCGGGCACTGGTACGCGTGGTTCGCGCGCTTCAACATGTTCCTCGCGGGGCTGCACGGCGCGTGCTGGTTCTTCTTCGACGCCGCGCAGCGGGGCCGCAAGCTCGCTCGCTGGGAGCGCGCCGTGGTCGGCGTCGCCCTCGTCGCGGCCCTCGCGAGCCTCATCCCCGGACTCACGGTCACCGACCGCATCGTCGCCCGGGAGGTCTCGTGGCTCTCGCTCACCTACCGCGACGTGATCCCGACGCACCTCGGCGGCGCGGTCTCGATCTACTACGTCCTCGCGCTCGCGGTGCTCGGCGTACGAACGATCCGAGACCCCGGACCCGGCGGCAGGGCGCAGGGCGTCGCGCTGCTCTTCCTGGCCGCGACGGCCCTGCACGACACCGTGGTGTTCTCCTTCGCGCTGGCCGCGCCCTACCTCCTGAGCCTCGGGTTCCTGGCGGTGATCGTGGGCGTCGGGGTGAGCGTGGTCGCGCGCTTCGTGCAGAACGCCCGCGCGCTGGAGACGGCGCTGCGCGCGCTGCGCGACACCCGCGAGGTGCTGGTGCGGCAGGAGCGCCTCGCGGCCCTCGGGGAGATGTCCGCGATGGTGGCCCACGAGGTGCGCAACCCCCTCGCGGTGATGTTCAACGTGCTCGCGACGGTGCGCCGCGGCCACCTCGACGAGCAGCAGTCGATGCTCCTGAAGATCATCGACGAGGAGGCCCGTCGGCTCCAGCGGCTCGTCACCGACCTGCTGGATTTCAGCCGCCCCGGCGCGCTCCGCCGCTCTCGGGTGGAGGTGCTCGCGCTGGTCGCCACCGCCGTCGACGCCGCCCGCGCGGGCGTCGCCGACCTCTCTCCGATGCCCGCCCTCACGCAGACCGTCCCGCCGGACCTCGCCTGGGAGCACGTCGACGCCGAGCTCTGCCGCCGCGCGCTCATCAACCTCATCGACAACGCCCTCCGCGCGCCTCGCTGCCGCGCCGTCCGGGTGAGCGCCGCGGACGACGGCGACGCGCTCTCGCTGCGGGTCTCCGACGACGGCGAGGGCATCGACGAGGCCCTGCGGGAGAAGGTCTTCGCGCCCTTCTACTCGTCCCGCCCGGCGGGCACGGGCCTGGGCCTCGCCATCGTGCGCAACGTGGCGCTCGCGCACGAGGGCTCCGTCACCTACTCCGAGACCGAAGGCGGCGGCGCGACCTTCACGCTGCGAATCCCCCGGGCGACCGCGCCCGAGGCCTGAGTGCGTCTGGGACTCGGAGTACGAGCGCGAGGCCGCCAGCGAGGAGTCCCCGGTACGAGCGCGAGGCCGTCGGCGAGGATATCCCCGGTACGACCGCGAGGCCGTCGGCGAGGATATCCCCGGTACGACCGCGAGGCCGACGGCGGGGAATCCCCGGTACGACCGCGAGGCCGTCAGCGAGGAGTCCCCGGTACGACCGCGAGGCCGACGGCGGGGAGTCCCCGGTACGACCGCGAGGCCGACGGCGAACGGTTCTTCGGTACGAGCGCGAGGCCGTCGGCGAGGAGTCCCCGGTACGACCGCGAGGCCGTCGGCGAACGGTTCTTCGGTACGACCGCGAGGCCGACGGCGGGGAGTTCCTCGGTACGACCGCGAGGCCGTCGGCGAACGGTTCTTCGGTACGAGCGCGAGGCCGACGGCGGGGAATCCCCGGTACGACCGCGAGGCCGTCAGAAACCAGAGCCAGACCGCGACCGTAAGAGGGTGTCGATAAGGAGGGTTGACCGTCGTCTACCCGGGAGCTCTGATCGATCGCGTCATGAGCCAGCGCCGAGGTAGCAACCGTCCCCGTCCGATGCGTCGCGTCCCTGAGTCGTCACCCTTGCCGCCTACCGCGGCGGCCCCTTCGACAAGCTGGACG
>Ga0208117_100104_pt1 | contig 65354 bp, 61 predicted proteins | sample LakWasMet26_LOW6_2_FD_183870 | JGI IMG/M metagenome (GOLD analysis project Ga0208117, IMG submission 183870) | Freshwater sediment methanotrophic microbial communities from Lake Washington under simulated oxygen tension - Sediment Metagenome... | ecosystem: Environmental > Aquatic > Freshwater >...
CCGTTTAGCGCCGATGATAGTGTGGCACGTTGCCATGTGAAAGTAGGGAATCGCCAAGCGCTTTATCCAAAAACCCAGGACTCAAACCCCTGGGTTTTTTTTTGCCCGGGAAATCGCAGGGATTCCGTAGATGAGCTATGATGTTGCGGTTAAGCCGCGCGATAGATGGTACGCTAACTGCGGGGCGAACCATGTGAAAAAAATCCTGGGCTGAGCGTGAATCGGGCGCAGGCGCTCACAATCCGGGGTTTGTCATTTGAGAAAATACGTAAGCTCCATTTTAAGAGTTTAATGGGCTAGAGCCGTTGGGCCTGGAAAATAACATCGATAATGACGCTGAGTTTAGGCATGAAAATTAACAATTTTGATCCGGTTCAAACCACCTTATTAAAAGGTCTAAACCTGATTGAAGCCAGCGCTGGAACAGGAAAAACCTATGCTATAGCGATGCTGGTGTTGCGTTTTGTGGTCGAACAAGGCATTGCGATTGAAAAATTGCTGGTGGTCACGTTTACCAAAGCGGCAACAGAAGAGCTTAAAGACCGTGTGCGTTGCAGGTTGGCTGAAGCCAGACAGGCTTTGGATGGTCATACTGACAATATTGATGACAATATTGTCAATTGGCTGGCTAATCTGGACGTAGAACCGGAACTGATCAAGCAACGCCTTCAAATGGCATTGCTGGATATAGACCAAGCCGGAATTTTTACCATTCATGGTTTCTGTCAACGCGTATTAAGAGAACATGCGTTGGAAAGCGGGCAATTATTCGATGCCGAATTAACCAGCGATTTGGCAGATATTAAACAGGCTTGCGCGGATGATTTCTGGCGCAAGCAAATCTACCAACGTCCAGCGTGGGAAGTCGAAGTATTAACAGGGGTCTTTAAAACCCCGGATGCATTGCTCGCCAGCATCGTTTCATTTCCCGGCAACGGCGCGCAAATTGAAGTTTATCCAGTTTGTGGTGGCTTGGATGACGCATTAAAAGAATTGCAGATGCAAGTGGACTTGGCAAAAGCATCCGCTGAAGTGTATGCACATGCTTTGCGTAGTTGCTTTGCAGACGAAAAATTCAAGACCGGTTATTCAGATACTTTTGACTATCACTATGGCGCATTAAGTGCATGGCTGCATGGCGCCACCACATGCATTCCCGATGCTGAAGCATTTGTTTTGCTGACTGAAAACGGATTAATGGACGCTTTGCATGGCGGCAAATTCAGAGCCAATAAGACTCAGACCAGTGAGCAACGTAAAGCTGAATATCTAGCTGAATTGGCTATAGATACCTCCGCTTTCGATGCGTTGTCTTTGGCATTTAGACAAGTCGCCTTGGTATTTCGCAAATCCCTGCTCGATCACTTGCGTGAGGAACTGGATAAACACTTGCACCAGCTGAATGTGTTGTCGTTCGATGATTTAATCAGCCGTTTGGCTGAGGCGTTGCAAAGCGAGAAAGGCGAACTGCTGGCAGCTGAATTGCAACAGCGTTTTAAAGTTGCCTTGATCGATGAATTTCAGGACACTGATGACAGCCAGTGGTTTATTTTTTCCTCGCTATTTGCCGCTCCCAGCCACTATTTATACCTAATCGGCGACCCCAAGCAGGCAATCTATAAATTTCGCGGTGCGGATATTTATTCCTACCTAAGTGCGCAACAACAGGCCGAGCATCAATTTACCTTGGGCAAAAACTGGCGTTCGCATCCGAAGTTGGTCGAGGCTGTGAACGCGTTGTTTCAAAGAGATCGGGCATTTTTGCTGGATGGCCTGGAGTTTATCAACGTAGAGCCCGGCTTGTCGGCAGATAACGGCGAATTGGACCATGCAGGACAGGTTGCTGCGCCGATGGTGCTGTGGCAATTACCGGAAACCGACAGCAAAACAGGGTACTGGACGGCAGGCAAGGCGGCTGAGGAGATCAGGATTGCCGTTGTCAATGAAGTCATTGAACTACTGACTGGCGATTGCACCTTGCAACCGGTGAACCGGACCTTGCACCCCAAAGACATCGCCATTCTGGTAAGAACCAATACGCAGGCCAGGAAATATCAAGCGGCACTGCGCTTAGTCGGCATACCTTCTGTGCTAAACAGCACGGAGTCGGTTTTTGTTTCGCAGGAAGCGGCCGATTTATACAGCCTGTTGCAGGCCGTGGCTCACCCCGGTGACAGCGGACTGCTTAAACAAGCGCTGACGCTGGACTGGTTTGATTTGGATGGACAAACGCTCTACCAGCTTATCAATAACGAAACCGAGCTTGATGCCTGGACGTCGCGGTTTCTCGACTATTTTCAGACTTGGCAACAAGCCGGATTGATGACGATGATGCAGCATTTGCTTCGTCAAGAAAAAATCAGGACCGGTATATCCAAAACGCTGATGGCGGAAAGGCAACTCACCAACCTGTATCATCTTATCGAGCTGGTACAACAGGCCGCCGTTGATGAGCATCTGGGCATCAATAAAACGCTGGACTGGCTGGGTAATGCGATTGTTAAAGCGAGCAGCGCTGAAGATCAGCAATTGCGTCTTGAAAGCGATGACGATGCGGTCAAAATTGTTACCATGCACCGATCTAAAGGCCTGGAATATTCAGTCATTTTTTGCCCCTATCTTTGGCAGCGTAGCGATCGTTTAAACAGTGAGAAGCTGTTGATTAGATGTCATGAAAACGGCAGAACGATAGTCGATTTGGGGTCGGAAGATTTTGAACGATACCGCGAGATGGCGTTAAAAGAAGAACTGGCTGAGGATTTGCGGGTATTTTACGTAGCGGTTACCCGCGCCAAATACCGTTGTTACATTGCTTGGGGCGATGTGCGGTCACAAGACACAGCAAACGATTCAGCAATGGCTTGGCTGCTTGAATTTGCGGATGCCGATTTCCCCAGGCAACAGGCAAGACTGCAAGCCTTACAGGACAAAGCCGCTTACCGGCTGCTAGAGGTGCCGGGCGAGTTAAACGGCAGTTATCAAAAAGCGGTTGCAGACACTCCATTACAGGCAAAAAAACGCAAGCGCTCACTATATACCACCTGGCAAATGAGCAGTTACACGGGCTTGTCGGCGCTAAGCCTGCACGATGCGCCGGAGCTGCCGGAAGATAAGGCCGGAGAGCAAATGCTTATTGCCAAATCCGAGCCCGGCAGCGCAGCAATGGAATTGCCCAGAGGTGCGCATACCGGTAATGTCGTACATGATCTGCTTGAAAACAACGCGTTTATCGACTTGGCACGCCGCAAGGATATTGCTATGCAACGGGACAAGGCTTGTCAACGCTATGGCTTAAAACTGGAGCGGCCGGCTTTGCTTGATGAGCTATTGCAAGCTGTAGCCACAACGCCGCTGTCCGCAACCAATACCGATTTTTGCCTGATGAATTTGGCGGATCATCAGTGCCTAAAGGAAATGCCGTTTTATTTATCCATGCAAGCGATGGATGCCGCGCAAATCAACCATATCTTGCAAGATACACCGGCTTTCCAGCCATTGACTGCCAAGCAGATGTGCGGTTATCTGACCGGATTTATCGATCTTATCTGCGCGTTTCCAGGTTCCGGGAGCCGTTATTACGTGATGGATTACAAAACCAATGCTCTTCCGGATTACAGCCCGGACAGCTTAACCCATGCGATGCGCGAACATAACTACGGTCTGCAATACTGGATTTACACGGTCGTGCTGCATCGTTATTTGCAAACACGCTTGCCGGATTACAGTTATGAAGACCATTTTGGCGGCGTGCGCTATTTATTCGTGCGCGGCATGAAGCCGGACCAGCCACTGAGCGGCGTTTATAAGGATAGGCCCGACCTGGAGCGGGTTGAAGCATTGGCGGCATTGTTTGGAGGTGTTAAATGACAGACGACTTGGATGCAGGAGAGCAGACCGTACCTAGATCGTTCAGTAGGCTGGACATGGCCTTTGCCAGTTTTCTTAGCCAGCGCACCCGCTTTGATCCCCTGCAAAAACAAGCTTTTGAAGCCATCGGCATGTTGGCCTCTTACGAGCAAAACCAGGGACACAGTTGCATTAAAATAGACGACAATGCGCGAGCGTTGCTACTCGCTTCCGGACTGGTGGCCGCAACGCCGGACAATCAATCCAAGCCCTTACCGTTGGTTATAGAACAGGATCGCCTGTATCTGCACCGTTATTGGAATTATGAGAACCAGCTGGCGATGCAGGTCAAGACGATGATTCAGGCCGAACATCCTGCCGAACAACTCGGCGCGATGTTGGATCGTTATTTCGAAGCGAGTGACGAGACAGACGACCAGCGTGAGGCGGCCAAGATGGCAGTCCAGCAGTCGTTTTGCATCATTACCGGCGGGCCGGGAACCGGCAAAACCTTTACCGTCGTTAAAATTCTGGCGCTGTTGCAGGAATTGGCCGAACATCCGCTGCATATTGCCCTGGCGGCACCGACCGGAAAGGCCGCCATGCGTCTTCAGGAATCGATCGGTTTTAGCAAGGAGAAGCTGCCGTGTTCGGAGACAATAAAAAATCGCATCCCGGAAACAGTGACCACCTTGCATCGCCTGTTGGGTGCGATGCCGCCATCCCCGTATTTCCGGCATGACAGAAATAAACCGCTGGTTCATGACTTGGTCGTGGTTGATGAAGCGTCGATGGTCGATCTGGCCTTGATGAGCAAGCTGCTTGACGCCTTAAAACCCGGTGCGCGTCTAATTTTGCTGGGTGACAAGGATCAGCTGGCCTCGGTGGAATCCGGTGCGGTGTTAGCCGATTTAGCCATGGCGGAAACCCTGCAAAATAATGTTTATATCTTAAACAAATCGCATCGTTTCGGCGGCGCCATAAAAGAGCTGGCCGAGGCGGTCAACCTTCAGCGGGATCAGGTCGCCTGGCAAGTTTTATCCGGTGGAGGAGACAGCGCCGTGCAATGTCTCAATGAAGATTTAATCGATTATGTAGCGGCACAGCAAGCGGATTATTTGCAGTTGATTAAAGCCGATGCCGAATTTGATAAGGTTTTTCAGGCGTTCAGCCGATTTCAGGTGTTGTGTTCCAACCGGCAGGGAAAAAACAGCGTTGCCGACATCAATTATCGGGTTGAACAAAAACTTGCCGAGCAAAAACGGATCGATTTGTCAGGTTTGTGGTATCCGGGGCGGCCGGTCATGGTCACGCAAAACAATCCGTCGCTGAATCTTTATAACGGCGATATCGGCATTTGCATGCAGGACGGTTTTTCCGCAGGAAAACTGATGGTCTATTTTCAACGTCCCGACGGCAGTGTTAAAAAATACCTGCCTGCGCGCGTGCCGCCCTGCGAAACCGTTTTTGCGATGACCATCCATAAAAGCCAGGGTTCTGAATTCGAGGAAGTGTTGATCGTGCTGCCCGAAGCCATCAATCCGGTGTTAACCAAAGAATTACTGTATACCGCAATTACCCGTGCCAAGAAAACCATCAAACTGGTGGCCGAAGAGGCGGTATTTGCCGAAACCGTCAGGCAAAAGATAGAAAGAGTTACCGGGTTGGTTGATAAGTTCAAAATCTGAGATGCGCTGGAAAAGCAACAGCTCCAGCACTGCCTACATAATCCGCAGGAACGTGGTGGCCGCGATTGCTCCATCCGTGGAGGTCAATGCAGATATTGCAGCAAATATCATAGGCAACACCGGTTCTCGCAGTCGCTCGAACCGGTTTATTCGAGGCCTACGCTCCTACGATCCCTTCATTTTCCTTTCCAGTTCTTCCTGGGTCAAATGCCGTACATCTTCGCCCTTGACCATGTAAATCAAATGTTCACAGATATTGCAGGCATGATCGCCGATTCTTTCCAGTGAACGGGCAATCCACAGCACATCCAGCATACGGGTAATGTTTCTCGGATCTTCCATCATCTTGGTAATCAGCTGGCGGATAATGCTGCCGTATTCGCGATCGACATTTTCATCCAGGCCGGTAATCGAGGTCACGTCTTCAACATTCATGCGGGCAAATACGTCCAGAGCGCCATGCAGCATGCCCTGAACCAGTTCCGCCATGTGCTCCAGCTCATAATATTGATCGCGTTTGCTGTCAGTGCTGGACAATTGGATTGCCATCTCGGCGATGCGTTCGGCCATGTCGCCGACGCGTTCAAGATCATTGACCACCTTGATGATCGTGATCAGCAATCTTAAATCGAATGCCGCAGGTTGCCTAAGGGCTAAAATCTGCATGCATTCCTGATCGATAGCCATTTCCAGCGCATCGACCTGATTGTCCTGTTTAATGACCAGCTCGGCCATTTCCATATCTCCGGTGGAAAAAGCCGTTACCGCCTGCTCTATCTGCTGCTCAACCAGCCCACCCATGGTTAAAACCTTGTTGCGCACGTCTTCCAGTTCTTTATTAAACTGGCCCGATATGTGCTGCCCTATCTTGCTGTTATCCATTGCCTGCTCCTGTTAGCCGTATCGACCGGTAATGTAATCTTCGGTCTGCTTTTTTCTTGGATTGGTAAACAACTCGCTGGTCGTACCCATCTCGATCAATTCGCCCATAAACATAAACGCCGTGTAGTCCGAAACCCGCGCGGCCTGCTGCATGTTATGCGTCACGATAACGATCGTGTATTTTTCTTTAAGCTCGTTGATCAGCTCTTCAATTTTTAAGGTTGAAATAGGGTCCAGCGCCGACGCCGGCTCATCCAGCAACAGCACTTCAGGCTCTATCGCAATCGCCCGGGCAATCACCAGACGCTGCTGCTGTCCGCCTGACAAGCCCAAGGCATTGTCATTCAGGCGGTCTTTGACTTCATCCCACAGCGCCGCGCCGCGCAGTGAATTTTCAACCGTTTCTTCCAAGATCCGCTTGTCGTTAATGCCCTGAATTCTAAGCCCGTACGTGACATTTTCAAAGATGGACTTGGGGAAAGGATTGGGCTTTTGAAACACCATGCCGACCCGTCTGCGCAGCGCAGCCACATTAACGGCCTTGTCATAGATATTTTCGTTATCCAGCAGGATTTTGCCCTCGATAGTCACGTTATCGACCAGGTCATTCATCCGGTTAATGCAACGCAGCAGTGTTGATTTGCCGCAGCCGCTGGGGCCGATGTAGGCGGTTACCTTTTTCTTGGGCATTTCCATGCTAACGTTGTGTAACGCCTGTTTTTCTCCATAGAAAAGATTCAAATTTTCTACTTTGATGCAGGGCTCGTTCGGCTCATCCGTTCTTTTCTGATCGCGTAAAATCGAACTTACATCAATGGCATGTGTACGTGTGTGTTGTGCTGTCATTTGTTTAACCTTCCAGTGCCCGGTATTTTTCTCGCAGATGGTTTCTGATTAAAATGGCCGATAAATTCAGCCCAATAATGACCAGTACCAACAGTAATGATGTCGCATAAACCAAGGGTCTCGCCGCCTCGACATTAGGGCTTTGAAAGCCGACATCATAGATATGAAATCCTAAATGCATAAATTTTCTGTCTAAATGCAAAAACGGATAATTGCCGTCCAGCGGCAATGTGGGCGCCAGTTTAACCACGCCCACCAGCATCAACGGCGCCACCTCGCCCGCCGCCCGCGCTACCGCCAGAATCAATCCGGTCATCATCGCCGGGCTTGCCATCGGCAATACGGTCAGCCATAAGGTTTCCAGTTTGGTAGCGCCCAGCGCCAGACTGCCTTCGCGGATGGATCTGGGAATGCGCGCCAAACCTTCTTCTGTTGAGACAATGACCACCGGCAAGGTCAGCAACGCCAGTGTGATGGAAGCCCACAGCAAGCCCGGCGTGCCGAAGACCGGCGCAGGGGCCGCTTCCGGAAAAAACAGGTGATCGATGTTGCCGCCGAGGATATAGACAAAAAAGCCCAAGCCGAATACGCCGTAAACAATGGAAGGTACGCCGGCCAGATTGTTAACTGAAATCCTGATCAAGCGGGTGATAAAACCCTGTTTGGCATATTCCCGCAAATAGACCGCCGCAATAACGCCAAACGGGGTCACGATAATCGACATCATCATCACCATCAGGACGGTACCGAAAATAGCCGGGAAAATTCCCCCTTCAGTATTGGCCTCACGCGGTTCGTCGGTTAAAAATTCAACCACCTTAACGCCATAATGCACGGTTTTATCGAACATGCTCATAGTGTTCGGCTGGAAAACCCTGACCACTTTGTTTAAAGGTATCTCTACTTCAGTGCCGTTTTCAGTCTTTGCGACCAGGCTATCCCGCCTTATTTGTTGGTACAGCCCGCTTAATTGCACTTGATATTCTTTATATTCAGCTTCCAGTTCGGCTTTTTCAGAAGCCATCTGTTGTTCTGCTGTCGCATCCCAGCGATTTTCCAGCTGCAATTTCTTCTGTTTAAGCCGTAATTGTTCCAGGCTGTAGTTAATTGACCCGACTTCCTTTTTTTCCAGATGAGCTATTTTCTCAAAAACGGATAAAGCTTCATCTATCCTAGCCTGAACAGCAGGCCAAGCTTGATCGCCTTCAGCGATAACCGTGCCGTTCTCCTTAACCGCAGCCAGTCGGCCGTAAAAATTACCCCATTCGCGGCGCTCGATCACTATCAGCTCGGCAGGAGTCTGTTGCTGCTTGATATTGCGTTCCAGTATCCAGCGAAAATCGGTGCCGGTAATGTCTCGGTTGCCGGCTTTAATCAGGTATTGCACCAGGGTATCTTCGTCATCAGCCATGACATGGCCGGATGATTTGGCCATCGCGGCCGGGGTAATGCTGGTATCGACATGTTCACCGATAATTGTCTGGATCTCCCCATTTGTTTCCTGGTAGCTGAACTGTACAACTTCGGACGGCCAGAAGTGCCCCGCTCCGCGTACCAAAATCAAGCCCAGTACGCCAATCACCATAATAAGGCTGGCACTGACTGCCGCTGCATTGAGCCATACCCAGGGAGTACCGCTTTTAAACCATAATCTGATCATAATGAGCTGTATTTTTCACGTAAGCGCTGACGAATGACTTCGGCCAGCGTATTAAAAACAAAGGTAAACATAAACAACACCAGAGCCGCTAAAAACAAGACCCGGTAATGCGTACTGTCAACTTCCGATTCAGGCATTTCCACGGCAATGTTTGCAGCCAGTGTGCGCAAGCCCTGGAAAACGCTTAAATCCATCACCGGCGTATTGCCCGTTGCCATTAATACAATCATGGTCTCTCCGACTGCACGGCCGAAACCGATCATAATGGCGGAAAAAATTCCCGGACTTGCGGTCAACAGCACAACCCGGGTCATGGTCTGCCAGGGCGTAGCACCCAGTGCCAAAGAACCGACGGTCAAGTGTTTGGGTACGCTGAAAATGGCATCTTCAGCGATTGAAAAAATAGTCGGAATAACCGCAAAGCCCATCGCCACACCGACAACCAAAGCATTGCGTTGGTCGTAGCCTATGCCCAGTTCAGCCTTGAACCAGTCGCGCAGGGTACCGTGGAACAAAAACGTTTCCAAAGGCACGCTCACCTTAAAGGCAAACCATCCGCTCAGCAAAATGACTGGAATCAATATGGCCGCGTCCCAGCCTGCCGGGAGATTATGGGCAATGGTCTTAGGGATAAATTGCCAAGCGAAGGCAAACAGCAAGACGCCGATAGGGACAATTATCAGCATGGCAAAAAAACCGGCCAGATTCTCTTCCAGAAACGGTGCCAGCCAAAGACCGGCAAGAAATCCCAAAATAACCGTTGGCAATGCGCCCATGATTTCAATCGAGGGCTTCACGTACTGGCGCATCTGCGGAGCCATAAAGTAGGCCGTGTAAATCGCTCCCATCAGCGCCAGCGGGATGGCAACCAACATGGCATAAAATGCCGCCTTCAATGTGCCGAAAACCAGCGGCGTTAAGCTGTATTTAGGCTCAAAATCATTGTTTGCCGAAGAAGACTGCCAGATGTAATCGGGTTTCGGATAGCTTTCATACCAGACTTTCTGCCAAAGCGATTTGATCGAAACTTCGGGATGCTCATTATCGATATGCCAGAAATGCATTTTGCCGTCTGCTGACTGCATCAATAACGCATTGGCTCTTGGCGATAACACCGCAGCGCTTGGCAAGGCAGCGCTGACGCGCTCTTTAATCATTTCCCGTTCGGCGGTTGAATGATAAATGCCCATGATCCCGTCGGCATCGGTAGTCATAAAGCCTTTACGCCGTTGTTCGGAATTGATCGCAACGACCGCTTTATCAGACACTTTAAAGGATCTGATCTTTTGCATGGCAGGGCGATTCAAATTGTCCTTAACCATGCTCCATTGCGAAACCAGGCCGCTGGAATCGCCGATCATCAGTGAAATATCGCCATTTAAAAAAGCCACGCTGGTGATTTTTTGGCCGGCGTCAACCACATTCTGCTGTTGCCTGATAGACGGGCTGCCCTTGTCGGAAATATTAAAAAAACCCAACTGTCCGTCATTGCTGATCAGGTACAGATTAGACTCGTCCTTATCGATTAAGATATCCGCAATGCCCGCTGCCGACTGTTCCAAAATTGAATCCGTACGCGTTAAGGCGGCCTCATCGGCAAATAGGGATTGTTCTTTTTGAAAATTAATTAAGCGGACTTTACCGGGGCCTTGTGGGGTATCGGCTGTTTTTGCGGCTATCGTCGTTGCATTTTCGCCCACTTTAACCGCGATTTTCTCCAAAGCTGCGCCGGACTCTTCCAGCACCAAAGGTTGCTCACCCAATGGGTATTTAAGCGATGGAGTGATAGCCCGTTTATTGTTTGGATAAGTGACTTTGTATTGATGTTTAACGATGACGGCCCGGCCATCGGATAAACCGTAAATAACGGCGCCCTCATTGATAGGGCTGCCCTGAGCAAAGCTGGTGATATGCGCGCCCTCAGGTATTGCCACGGCCTGCGTCAATACGGTTTTGCCGGTAGCGGCCTCAAAAAACACCACTTGCCCGCTATCGGTAAACCGGGCCGCCATCTCATTTTGCTCTTCCATCTCCAGCAACAAGGTGTTGCCAAGCGCCTGCTCCGGCACGGCGTATTCACTGACCGGCTCCGCGGTGGCTGATATAAACAGCGGATAAACCACATACAGTAAGTAAAAGAAAATCAGTACGATTGCGACGATCACACTCAGGCCGCCTATCTTCACACCATAGCGAGCTAAGATATCTTTTATGAGCCGCCAGCGCTGGTAATATTCGCCAGAACCGATTTTTATGGATCGCGTAGAACCCATCGATAACTGCTCCCTGCATTGCTCTGTCTCGGCAACCGCTCCTGCATCCTTGCTGTCGTCCTGCATCCTTGCAGTCGTACCGGCGACACTTTCATCGTCTGTGGCGGTCGAAGGGGGGTGTTTTTTGGGGATGTTTATTTCTGACATGCTGGAGATACGAGAAATTAAATGTGGTTATGATATAACAAAAAAACAACAATACGGCTGGGATTCGTCTTGCGAATCCCAGCCGTATTGTTGTCCGATGTGCTTTACCTCTGAGGGGGAGGATAACACCAACAGTAGGCGCTTTTAGGCGACACATTAAAAATCAACATCCCTGTTACGCATCCTTGCGCAACATCAAATCCAATCCTTAATCTTTTATTTAAGAGTGGCCAGTACCTTGTCAACAACTTTAGCAGGCAGAGGAATATAGCCGTCTTTTATAACCACTTGCTGGCCGGTTTTGGACAGTACCATTTTGATAAACTCATTGTCTAACGGTGCCAGCGGTTGGTTTGGCTTCTTGTTGACATAAATATACAAGTAGCGTGTCAAAGGATAGGTGCCGGCAACTGCATTTTCGGGCGTTGGATCAACAAAAGTCTTGCTGCCTTTTTTTGCCAAAGCCACCATCTTGACGCCAGATGTTGTATAACCCAAGCCGGAGTAACCGATACCGTTAACCGATGAAGTGACTGATTGAACTACGGAGGCTGAACCAGGTTGTTCGTTTACGTTGTTTTTGAAGTCGCCTTTGCATAAAGCGTGTTCTTTAAAATAACCGTAAGTGCCGGAAACCGAGTTACGTCCGTATAACTGGATGCTTTTTGAGCCCCAGGCGGTAACGCCTGCGTCGCCCCATGTTTCAATGCTCTTTTCGCCGCCGCATTTATTGGTAGAAGAAAAAATCGCATCGACTTGTTCCATGGTTAAGCCCTTAACCGGGTTGTCCTTGTTAACCATAACCGCTAATGCGTCGACAGCGACCGGGATAGCGGTAGGCTTGTAGCCGTATTTACTTTCGAAGGCTTCGAGTTCGTCATCCTTCATTTCGCGGCTCATAGGGCCGAGGTTTGACGTGCCTTCGGTCAGCGCAGGAGGTGCGGTAGAAGAGCCCGCAGCCTGGATTTGAATGTTTACGTTAGGATAAGAGCGGTTGAATTCTTCAGCCCATAATGTCATCAGGTTGGCCAGCGTATCGGAACCGACGCTGGACAGGTTGCCGGAAATGCCGCTGGCTTTTTGGTATTCGGGAATCCCAGCGTCAACAGTTTGTACGGCGCCTGCAACGCTGCTGGTTAATGCCGCAATACCAAAACCCATCGCAGTAATCAGCGATTTAGTTTTAAATAGTTTCATGATCAAGCCTCCAAATAATTTAAAGTAGCGCTATTATCTAAATACAATATGACAGGAGTATTACAGCGCATTTTTTGCTATGCTCGGCTTGCGATACAAGATAGCCGTTTGCAGGAACAATTGCTTTTTGCAGTCGGAGTTATGTCAGTCAACTCCTATTCTGTGTCATCAAAAATTAATACTGGCCTGTTACGCTTAATGGTTTAGCGATCAGATCAGTTCTTAACTTACATGCATGGAAAAAATATGACCTTAGAATTTGAACTTCCTGCGAATTTAACGGCTGAACAGTTTATTGCCGGACTAAGTCATAAGGTAAGCATACAAACGATTTCAAGACGGTCTTCCTGCAAAACTTATTATGACAGCTTTGACTGGCGTTTGTACTCAAGCGATATCACTTGCGAGTTTAATCAAACAAGATCCACTTCATCCTTAACGTTAAAATCGTTTAAAAGTGGATTAGTTGTCGGTTCCGAGCTTAACAAGGTTCCTTTATTCAGCAAAGAATTCGAGCCCGGATTAATACGCGACACACTGGCTCCGCTGTTGGAAATGCGCGCATTGTTACCAATATGTACTGTCGATTGTTACATTTATCATCTGAATGTTACTAATAAAGATGAGAAGATCATACTCCGGCTGGTAATCGAGGAATACAACCAGTTCAATAACCGTGTTTTGTTGCAACCGGTAAAAGGCTACGATAAGGCCGCTAAACATATTGTTAAGATATTGACCGCGACACTGGGCTTAACCGCTACAGATAACCCCATTCTGTTAACAGCCCTGCAATCCCAGGGGCGCAAGCCTAAAGATTATTCGTCAAAGCTGAATATCAATCTGGACCCTGATATGCGCGCCGATATTGCCGGCAAGTATATTTACAGCCACCTGCTAAAAGCCATCAAGGCTAACCAGCAGGGCACTATTGCGAATACCGACAGCGAATTTTTGCACGACTTTAGGGTTGCGGTCAGAAGAACCCGTGCGGGGCTCAGCCAGATTAAAGGCATACTGCCTGCCGACCTCAGCGCCTATTATGTCGATTTTTTCTCCTGGCTGGGTCAGATCACCGGGCCAACCCGGGACCTGGATGTTTATCTGCTGAATTTTGAGCGTTACAAAGACAGCCTGCCGGCTTCAATCAGGGAAGACATCCATCCTTTATATGATTTTTTGCTTGCCAAGCAGCAAAAAGCCCGCAAGGAGTTGGCAAAAAAACTTCAATCCCCCAAGTATCTGTCTACCCTGGCTGAATGGGAGCAATATCTAAAAGAGCCCTCATACAGCAAACCGCTTGAGCAAAATGCCAGGCTGACCATTAAAGAACTGGCGGACCGGAGAATATGGAAAGTCTTTACCCGCGTTGTGGAGGAGGGTGATGCAATTACCGACTTATCGCCGTCTGAGGCATTACATGACTTAAGAAAAACCTGTAAAAAACTGCGCTATTTAATGGAGTTCTTCCAAAGCCTTTATCCGGAGCAGCAAATAAAGGGCCTGATTAAAAGCCTGAAAGGGCTCCAGGAAGTTTTGGGCGACTTTCAGGATTATGCTGTTCAGGAGCAAAGCCTGAAATTGTTTAGCGAAGAAATGATGGCGCTTAATACGTCCGCCAATACCTTTTTAGCTATGGGCGTGCTAGTTCAGGAGCTTGATGCTCATAAATGCCGTGCCCGCAAAGACTTTGCATCATGCTTTGAGAACTTTAAACAGGAACAAAACCGGTCGGCCTTTAAATTGCTTTTTGCTCCGTCAAAGTCACACAGCCATCCGCATTGAGCGTATGGATACATCTACCCGATATTATTGTATTATTTATGGGCGAGGTTACTTTCAGGGATAGTTCAGCGTTAGTAGATTAGGATCCGTGCCGCGATTAACAGATGATGGCTGCATGGGCAGATATAATGCTTTCTGCAAAATCCGCATTCCCGCATCGTTGCAGGTTATGTAATAGATAGTGCAATGCAGGAAGCAATTGCCGGCACATGTAGCGGTGCGTCGAATATAAATTTAACGCCAGAACAATCGGTTTTTAAACTTAAGCCTAGACTTATAAAGGTTAAATATAATGAGTAAATTCAAGCTAATAATGGTTTTTTTATTGACAATGCTAATTGTGGGTTGTGCTGGAGGCGCTAAACATGAAAGCACTGGGGAATATCTGGATGATTCTGTGTTGACCACCAAGGTTCAGGCGTCAATACTGGGTGATTCCAGGCTTAAATTGATGCAAATCAACGTAGAAACTTTTAAGGGCGTTGTGCAGCTAAGCGGGTTTGTGGATTCAGCAGCCGCAGCCACCAGAGCGGTGGAATTGGCAAGAACGGTTAAAGGCGTCAAGACAGTTAACAACAGCTTGATTGTAAAGCAGTAGAAATTGCATGACCCACAAGGACGTGGTGAAAGCGTTTGCTCCAACAGTCTTTTCTATATAGCGTTAGCCCGGCTTATATCAGGTTAACGCCAACTCATGCTCATCCAGTTCAAATTGCGTTATAGCGGCCGCGTCTTCGGCCGGTTGGCCTGCTTCGGCAACAGATGCATCCATGCAGTCATCATTTTGCGCATACAGCAAATCCATAATTTCAGGGCTTAATGCAAAGTCGAAGCTGACGTTAAGCTCGTCGAGTCCGGCATCTTGTCCCGGTAAAAATTGCCGCGCCTTGGCCGTGACCCAATTGATAATCATCGCAATGCCTTTTCGTTTATTTAAGATCAGGCCGATTATGCGACATTACAATTAAATTTATATGACAGTTATAAGACAATAAGATGACATGAAAGCTTCGGGCTTACCTGGATTTATACAAGCGAGCTGTGACGGTTTCATCCGCTGGGGCGCACTCGGCCGATCCCTGTTCTGATCGATATAGAATCCTCCTGTTTTGGCGGTCCTTAGCCCATATCGGACAATGCGGCAAAAAATGGTAGAATCGCCGTTTCCTGTAACCTGAGAATATCTCTTAACCATGTCTAATCACTCAAAGCTTCCCCTTGAATCACTGAAACTGAATGTCGATTTAACTGGCTTTGAGTTCCCAACCGCACCTGAATTGCCCGACACCATTTTAGGCCAGGACAGGGCCCAGTCTGCGCTGGAGTTTGGCATTGCGATGAGCAATCCGGGCTACAATATTTTTGTGATGGGCGAGCCGGGCTTGGGCCGGTTATCGATGATTACCAACCACCTGAATGCCCAGGCCAAAACGCTGCCCGCGCCGTCATCCTATGCTTATGTCGATAATTTCGATAATCCGAGAGAGCCGCTGGCCGTTGAGCTGCCCGCAGAGTATGGGCAGGTGCTCAGCAAGGACATTGAGAAACTGATCGACAACCTGCTGGCGACCTTTCCCGCCGCCTTTGAAAGCCCTACCTACCAACAAAAAAAGAGCGCTATCGAACGCCAGTTTAGCCAGCGCTATAACGCTGCCATCGATCTGGTCGATAAGAAAGCTCAATCATTAAATACCGCATTGTTCAGGGAGAATGAAACGATTTCATTTGCGCCTATCAAAAATAACAAGGCGCTGAATGACGATCAATTTAGCCAATTGTCGCTCCCGGAACGAGAAATCTTTCACAAACATGTCGCGGAACTCGAAGAATACCTGGGCGACGTATTGCTGGAATTGCCCCAGTGGCGCAGGGAGATGGTCGAAAAAATCAGGGAGCTGGATAATGACACCATCAGTCTGGCGATAGAGCCGCTGTTTGCCGAACTGAACGACAGCTACCAGAATATCGATGACGTCATCACCTATCTGGCGGAAATCAAAAAGAACCTTTGCAGCACCATTGCCGACTACCTGATGCCGAGCCGGACGCCAGAACCGCAAGACACTACCACCATTAAACGGCAACTACTGACCGAACTGTATGCGCCCAACATTCTGGTCGATAACAAGCAGGAAGGTGGCGCGCCGGTTATTTACGAACCGCACCCGATTTACCAAAACCTGTTCGGGCGCATCGAATATGTCAGCGATCAAGGCGCGCTGGTCACCAATTACCGGCGGATTTGCGCAGGTTCTCTGCACAGGGCCAACGGCGGTTATTTGATTCTTGAAGCCGAAAAACTACTGACTAACCCCTTCGTCTGGGAAGGCCTGAAACGCGCATTGCAATCCGGTTTTATTGAAATCGAATCGCCTTATTCGGACTTGGGCATTAATACCATTACCCTAAAACCCGAAGTCATTCCGCTGAACGTTAAAGTGATACTGGTCGGTTCCAGAGACATCTATTATTTACTGGAAGAAATGGATGATGAATTTAACGAGATGTTCAAAATCCTTGCCGATTTTGACGAGTACATTCCGCGCACCGATGAGACGATGCAGCGCTTTATACTGCTGATGATCAAGCAGGCCGAAGACTCCGGAGCCAGGCCGTTAACGAAAGCAGCCATCGAATGCCTGATCGAATACAGCTGCCGCATTGCCGAAAACCAGCATCATTTTTCCGCCCGCATCAAGGATTCGCTGGAAATCATCGGCGAAGCCAACCTGTTCTGCAAGCGGGACAATCAACCGGTTTGCGACCGAAAGCATATCGAACAAGCCTTGGGCGCAAGAGAACACCGCAACGGCAGGCTGCCCGAGAACATACTCGAAGAAATGCTGGCCGGCACCATCCTGATCAATACCGAAGGCGAGGCGATAGGCAAGGTCAACGGTTTGACCGTGCTGGAAGTCGGCGGCAGCAGTTTTGGCGCGCCGGTGCGCATTACCGCCAGCGTTTATCCCGGCTCCCGAGGCATCGTCGACATCGAGCGGGAAGTGGAACTGGGCCAGGCCATTCATTCCAAAGGCGTTATGATCCTGACCGGCTACCTCGGGCACACCTATGCCCAGCAATTTCCGCTGGCGATATCGGGCAGCATCGCCATTGAGCAATCCTACGGCTATATCGACGGCGACAGCGCCTCGCTGGCCGAGCTCTGCTGCTTGATTTCGGCGCTGACCCGGACGCCGATCAAGCACAGTTTTGCGGTGACCGGTTCCATCAACCAGTACGGCGAAGTCCAGGCGGTGGGCGGCGTTAACGAGAAAATAGAAGGCTTCTTCAGGCTATGCCAAGCGCGCGGCCTGAACGGCGAGCATGCTGTGATCATCCCTACGGCCAACAAGCGCAACCTGATGTTGAAACAGGAAGTGATCGACGCGGTGGCGGCAGGAAAGTTCGCGGTTTACGCGGTGTGCTGCGTCGATGAAACATTGGAATTATTGACCGGAGAATCGGCAGGTGTGTTAGATAAAGAAGGCCTGTATCCGGAAGGCAGTATTAATTGCAAGGCCATCTCCCGGTTGAAGGAGATTTCGGATATGGCGCTAGAGGAGGATAAGGAGGAAGGGGTTTAGCGTTAGTCTAAGAGAATTGCAGTGCCTAGGGTTTAGGTTTATTATCCGCTTTCGCTATAAGTATTTACACGTAGATTGCTTGTGCTTCTATTTGACGCTATCTGGATTTATTTTAGGTTGTGTTAAATATACGCAAGTAAATGAAATGACAATGAATTTTAATTTTAAAACGTATTTAGTCATCAAAATGACGCATTGTTTTGCGTCAATTAGGATGCCTGATATTAGTTAGGTTCAATAGTGCCTTTTGGAGATTATTGATCTGAAGGAATTTTAGAAGTGAAAACCTGCATTTACTGCAAGACAGATAAAAATGAAGATCAGTTTACGTTAGAACATGTGATCTCACAGTTTTTGGGAGGCGCACAGGCACCTGATAACCTGAAAACAAGAAATGTATGTGGGATGTGTAATAGCAATCTCGGGCTTTTCGTAGATGCATCCTTTGAAAAGGATTTTTTAGTTTTTAATGAATTGAACGAAGCCGCATATTCTTTCTTCGATCCTGATAGTCCAACCCCACTTCCTTTGAGAAATATGGGGATATCTGACCTTAGCCCCCCGGACATGAAAGAAGAAGAAATTTGTGAATGCTGGATTGGGCCTTTAGGTGAACAAATATATTGGATTCGTCCTTCGGACGAACGGATGTATTGGTATTCCGGCGGCAACCCCAGAACAGTTAAAAAAGTAAGAACTAGAGCCTACTTTATATGGTCAGAGCGCTCGCAAAAGAACCCAATAATTACGTGGCTATCTTTCGGAGATGCTTTTAATGGGAGAAAAGTTAGAAAGGTGTCATACACCCAAGTCTCAGGGGCTAATCTAACAGACATTGGTTTTTCTGAACCGGACGAGTTGGATTTGAAGCGAATTGCGTATTTTAACAATGAGTGCAGTAACGGTCAGGAGCGAAAAAACAGATTATCAATGTATCTTCGTTATGATGTTCGGTTTATGGCTAAGCTAGCGATTGGCCTTGGTCATGTCTTATTTGGAGAGAAATTCGATAATTCAAACTATACGAATGAGCTACATAAAGCTCTTTGGTATAAAGAGGGAGATCCAGAGCCATGCATAGTGGGACGGAGCAACTTAGGTCAGGACAATGATTTCCTAAAAAAAGAGTGCGGTATCTCGCATGGAGTGACGTTAACAATCTTGCCTTCCTCAAAATATGTAGTTCTTAACCTGAATATTTCAAGGAAAATGAATTGGGTTATAGGTATTGCTGAAATTGAAGATGTAAAAGAGTTTGTTGGGGAGGGTTTAGAGCATGGATTGTGCGTGGTGTTATTTAAATCCCTTGGTAAAGGTATCAGCCTATCGCTACCTGAGCTTATTGCTCACAACTCAAATAATATGCCTCACCCGGAGCTAGTCGAAGTTGAGAGTCTTGCTGGCAAGAGTGTCGGTTACTTTGAAAACCTATAAAGAACCTAACAATCACATGCACTCGGACAGCAAAAAGCGCCGCTCCTTCGTCGCTCTGCTTTTTGCTGCCGGTGATGTGAGGCGTTAGCCCTCATGGAGAAACTATGACCATTTATGATTTCTGGCTCAGTGTGTGGGCATCAATCATTGCCAGTATTCTTGTCGCCATCGCCACCAAGATTACCCTTGAAAAGTGGAAGAAATTGGCAATCGGCTTTGGAACAACAGCGTTTTTCGCCCTCGTAGTAGGTGTAATCGTCTTCGCCGGAATAACCGTCACCAAAGAAGTTTCCGCATATCTCGCACGTTCATCTCTGCAAGAAAAGATCGCCATCTACATAAAGGGGCACTATCCCGAAGAATTAAAGAAAGGGTATTGGGTCGAGGTACTTGAAATTCGCCAGCGAGTTTCCCTTGGTTTCATGTATCCCGATGACCAGGCATACCCATCTCCGCATCCGCTGAGCAATTCAATATTCGATTCAGAGATCACCAAGCTCATAAATGACAACGGGTTTCCTGGCAATCCCGTCTGGAACTATCAAATGAAGCCGGCTTCAGCGGAGCAGATGGAAAAGCTGCTCGGGCCGGAATGAGGGCTAACCTCTCATTCCACCGGACCTACGTAAAAACGCTGTAAGGCGGATTCGCGCAAAGCTGTAAGGCGGGTAACTGTAGGGTGGATTCGCCGTTAGGCAATCCACCGCAACTTCGGCAGGCTGTAATCGACGTTGTACGTTGATTGGCGGTTTGCTGCGCGAAACCGCCCTACAAACTACAGACTCCCGGAGGCACTTACTTTTTCACCGTCGTGACTTTTCGACGGCGGAAATTTCTTTGCGAACCGGATAATGTCGAATTGCTACGCGCCGCGTTCCGGGCCGTTAAATCGGCTCATCCTTTTCCGATTGACGCTTTCGTGCTGCTGCCGGATCACCTGCACTGTATTTGGACGCTGCCGCCGGGCGACCATGATTATCCGATGCGCTGGAACGCGATCAAAAACTATTTTTACCCGTCGTTGCCCGGATGCTTATAAATTACCGCTATCTCCATCTCAACGCCGTAAACGGGCGCAAACCATCTGGCAATCGCGTTACTGGGAACACCAAATCCGGGACGACCGTGACTTGAAAAAACATTGCGACTACATCCATTGGAATCCGGTGAAACATGGCTTGGCATCCCATCCCGGTGCGTGACCCTATTCGAGCTTTCACCGCTTCCTTGGTGTTGGGCTTTATCCGCCAAATAAGCAGGCGCTTCCGGGGATTGAGGAGGGCGATACTTATGGGGAATAAAGCTATAGCGGGTTGCTACACGAATCCGCTCTACGGCCTGTAGATTTTTAATCCCTATTTCCTGAGTTCTAAGTGGGGCATAGTTATAGCTCCATCCCGAGCGTTTTGGCACCGCCACTATCTCTGGCTTCAGCGAAAAGCCTGCGGATGGGGTAACATACACCGTCCGGCGTTGAACTTCGGCTGGGCAATATATAATGTTTGGGCTTGGCGTGAGGAGATTTTTGCTGTCTTGCGCTTGTCCATTACACTTTTACTACCGTCGTTTTGCTGAGAAAAATATGCGAACATTTAAACAACAGATTAAACAAATCCTGGCTTTTTTACTTTTCATCGCAATTTTTTCAAATTACAGCTCTGTTTTTGCTGAAACGGCTGAGACAAAGGATGAAAATGCCCATCACAGCCAAAAGAGTCTTGATTGGCCGGGCGTTTATCGCGGGTTTTTACCCTGTGAAGATTGTAAAGGCGTTAAAGCGACGCTCGCTTTGAACAAAAACAACACTTATATCTTGATCACTCAATATATGGGTAAATCAGAAAGGGAGTTTGTGGAAAAAGGGAAATTTACTTCGGACAATGAACGCAATATGGTTGTTTTAACGCCACGCGATAGCTCAACTACACGGCAATATGTTGTCGGCGAAAATATGCTTACTCAGCTCGATAACACTGGCAATCTTATCTCCGGAAAACTTGCAGAACGCTATATTTTACGTAGAACTGATATAAAAGAATCAGCGCCGTCACACTCGGCGCATTAAGCAAGCCCAAGCGGGACGGAGCTTGTCATTCCGTCCCAAATGTTTTGGACGCGGTCGCAACTTTTGGTTTGCCAAACGTCAATAATCAACCGGCAACCGCGCCACCAATTCATCCCACCGAATCACAATATCCGGCAATACGCTGACCTGGGTTTCGCCATTTAATTCGTAGAGTTCGGGCTTGCCGTATTCGCCGTTAATCAAACGGTAAACGGTTAGCACCCGATCTACCGGGTGAACCAGCCAATATTCTTTTACGCCATGGCGTTCGTAAAGATTACGTTTTTTGATCTGGTCGTGTCCGGCCGTGGATGGCGACAACACTTCCACGATCCAGTCCGGCGCGCCGCGCACGCCGCGCCGATCCAGTTTATTGCTATCGCAGACTACTAATACGTCCGGCTGCACGACGGTGTTGATATTTTCGTCCGCTTCATCGTGCATCGGTAGGCGAACATCGACCGGCGCGATGAAAGCACGGCAAGGTTTCCCGACTAAAATGTTAGCTGCTTGCCGGTAAATCTCCCCCGCCACATCCTGATGCGCCAGATCGGGAGCCGGAGCCATCGCATAGGCGCTGCCATCGATCAGCTCATAGCGACTATCATCAGGCCAAGTCAGATACTCACCGTAACAGTGATGTTGAGTATCTTTTAATGCTAAAGCCATGTCAGTTTCCTCGTGTATTTCATGCAGATCCGCATTGATTGAAAAGCATAACATAGCAGATATGCTCCAGATATTATTTTGGGGTTTTGGTCTATTTACGAGTGCAAAAATTGCCATGATTAAGCAACAGGCCAGTCTCGGTTTCTGCTATCAACTTAAAGCGAGATAAATCAGGAGTACAGGCTTTGCCTACATGGACAGATATTTGCTTCGCGGCAACTGCTCCTGCGTTGCTCTACTACAGGCCATCCATGGCCTTATGCAATATCTGCATTGACCTCCACGGATGGAGGAAATGTCGCAAGGTTGCCTGGAGCAATCGCGGCCACCACGTCCCTGTGGGTCATGCAGGAGGTAGAGCAATGCAGGGAGCAATTGCCGAGAGCACCAACAGTAGGCGCTTTACGACTGCAAGGATGCAGGAGGTAGGCAGAAAACCGCTCCTGCGTTTTCTGCATTCACCACATCCCTGTGGCTTAGCAACGCAGGAGCAGTTGCCGAGGAGCGGAAGCTTTGCCGGTCCGCAAGCAGGGCTTGCGCGCGTCCTATTTCATAAAGTATTCCAGCTTAGATTTTGTCGGAAGTGGCTATGTGTGTAATCGAACAGACGGATCTTGGTTGCAGGTATAAATTTACAGTACAGGCGAGGAATGGCGGAGGCGATTAGTCTACTAAGTTGATATATGGCCTTGTCTGACCAATGATCCCTATAACCCGCTCAGATTGAGCTAACAGGAGCAAGATTATGATTAGATCCAACGTTAATACCGACGCAATCAAGCCTGATATGCCTGTCGTCTGTTCTCAAGACGGCCAGTTTGCCACTGTCGATCACATGGAGGGCGAGGATGTCATCAAGTTGAATAAAGATAAGTCCGGGCAGCACCATTACATTCCGGTAAGCTGGGTAACCTCAACCGAAGGCGGCAAGATTAAGGTGGACCGTCCGGGTGATCAAGCTATGAAGGAGTGGTCGACAACTCCCTCGATACATTAATAAATATACCAGCTCCATGCTGTTGACCTGGGGTTGTCAAAATGACTGTTGGCTGAGCGAGGTTGAAGCGCTTTTGTTGTTCGCTTCGTTTCCCGCTCAGTTAACGGTTAAGGCAGCAGTATGACTCTCACATCCGGCAAAAATAAAAAAGGCGTCGTTATGAAAGGTTTTGTGCAGAATATCGAAGATCTTACTGTCAAGAATGAGGAGTTTCGCCGAGTACTGTACACGGCAAAACACTGTCAGCTTGTTGTGATGGCGTTAAAGCCCAAGGAAGAGATCGGAGCCGAAGTTCACCAGCTCGACCAGTTTTTTCGCGTAGAAGAGGGAAGCGGTGAGGTGGTGCTTGATGGCGTTCGGACCTCCATCCGGGAGGACTTCGCGATAATCGTTCCAGCCGGGATGAACCACAACATCATTAATACCGGCAGCGTTCCGCTAAAGCTTTATACGCTATATGCACCGCCGAATCATCGGGACGGCGTCGTCCATCATAGCCGCGATGATGCGGAAGCCGATAACGAACATTTTGATGGTAAGACTACGGAATAGATAAATTGGCTGGGAGTTAAGTGGATATTCGCCATAGAGAAGAGGCTTTTATTAACGGCTAACTTCCATAACGACCGCGTCGATGCCATTCTCCCTTAACCGGCTCCGGATAGTGCTAACGCTGGTCATCTGGGTATAAGGGCCCATTTTGACCCGATTCCAGATCACGTTACCGACTTTTGCCTTTTCCACCCTGGATTCAATGCCCATTAACGCCAGCTTGGCCCTTAGGCTGTCGGCGTCTTTAAATTCCCTGAACGAACCGGCCTGCAAAATATAACTGGCGATTTTTGCCTGTCCTACCCGCTCTTCTCTGGCGCGCGTGTTGATTTCGTAATCCGGCACGATGACTTCTTTTTCCGGCAGGATGGTATAAAAATCAAATTGCGGCAACACCGGCCCCGGCTCAGGTTTTTTCTCCTGCTTGGGCGCTTCGACTTTTGTCTCTTCTGGCTTGGCAGATATATTTTGCTCAGGGCTTACTTGCTTTGAGCCGGTGCTGCGCAAATAAACCAGAAAGACTACAAACGAAATAATCAATGCGGTAATCAGCATCCATCGCCACAGGCTGAGGCTTTTGGGGCCTGAGTTTTGCCTGTACGAGGAGGTATTCTTACTCTGCGTTCTATGTTTGTAGTCTTTAGCCATCTTACATTGCTTCAGGTGTGTTGATATTCAGCAAGTCCAAGCCGTTTGCCAACACCTGTTTTACAGCGCAGATCAAATTGAGCCTTGCATTGCGAATTTTGGCATCATCAACAAGAAATTGATGCGCGTTATAGTAAGTATGGAACTCGGTCGCCAATTCGCGCAGGTATTGAATCAGTTGATGCGGTTCGTACTGCAATGCCGCCCGTTCCAGCGTTTCCGGATAGCGCGACAAGGTTCCCAGCAGGTTGGTTTCATGCTCTTCGGTCAGCAGCGCCAGGTTGGTCATGCCCAGCAGCAGATCCCGCTCCAGGTTTTTCTCATCCAACTGACGTAACACGCTGCACACTCTGGCGTAGGCATACTGCACATAAAATACCGGGTTCTCGTTGGACCGGGAGGTCGCCAGCTTCAGGTCGAAGTCCATGTGCTGTTCCGACCGGCGCATCACATAAAAGAAACGCGCCGCATCTTTGCCGACTTCATTGCGCAATTGCCGCAAGGTGACAAACTCGCCGGAGCGGGTCGACATTTGCACTTTTTCTTCGCCGCGATACAGCGAGGCAAACTGCACCAGCAGTACTTTTAATTTCGATTCATCGGCGCCCAAAGCCGTCATAGCCGCTCTGACGCGAGGTATGTAGCCATGATGATCGGCGCCCCAAACGTTGATGATCCGGTCGAAACCGCGGTCCAGTTTGTTCATGTGGTAAGCAATGTCGGACGCAAAATAGGTGGATTGGCCGTTGTCGCGGACCACCACCCGGTCTTTCTCGTCGCCTAAATCGGCGCAGGCAAACCAGGTCGCGCCATCTTTTTCATAGAGATGGCCGCTGTCACGCAAGCGTTGCAGTGCTTTTTCCACCGAACCGTCATCCATTAACTGGCGCTCTGAAAACCATTCCTGATAATTAACGCCAAACTCGCTTAAGTCGATTTTGATGTCATCCAGAATATTGTCCAAGCCTATTTGAAAAAAGTCCTGATATAGCGATGCCCCCAGTAAGGTTTTAGCGCGGGCTATCAGCGCATCGATATGTTCTTCTTTGTCGCCGCCCGCAGGTTCATCGAGAGGAATGTCTTCAAACACCAGCTCTGCCGGTCTGCGATAATCATTGTTGGTATTGTTGTGAATGTCGTTAGCGATTTCGCGCACATATTCGCCGCGATAGCCATTGCTGGGGAAATGCACGACTTCGCCGCATTCTTCGAGGTACCTGAGCCAGATACTGGTGGCAAGGATATCCATCTGCCGCCCGGCGTCGTTGACATAATATTCGCGATGCACGTCAAAGCCGACTGCATCCAATAAATCGGCAACCACCGAGCCATAGGCGGCTCCACGTCCGTGACCGACATGTAAAGGCCCGGTAGGATTGGCGGAAACGAACTCGACCTGCACTTTTTTACCGGCACCGACATGGCTCAAGCCGAACTTCCGGCCTTCGTCGTGGATTTGCTTAACGATCTGATATTGGGCTGTGGGATCGATAAAAAAATTGATAAAGCCGGGCCCCGCCAGTTCAACTTTAATAATTGCGTCATCTTGAGGCAGTGCGGCAATCAGTTTTTCGGCCAGCTGGCGCGGGTTTGTGCTGACTTGTTTAGCCAGCGTTAATGCCAGATTCGAAGCAAAATCGCCGTGTTGCGCGTCACGGGTGCGGTCAATATTAATGGTTGGGATGATTTCCTGGGCGAGAACACCGTCCGATTTAAGTGTTTCAACGGATTGCAGGATAAGTTCCTCTATCTTTTTTTTCATTGCTTCACTGCGTAGGTTAGATCATGTAAATAGGCGTGCATTATCCATTAAAATCATTCGATTATCCATTCAAACAAAATCAATAGCAATTCATTGGATGACAGAGCGGCCAACTTGGCTTCTTGTCTGTGCTGTCCCGTCATGGAAACGAGCGAGGTGCAAAGAGTAAGACAGGGTAATTACGATGCCGCCAAGAAAAGGAGTTAGAGCAAGGTAAAAAGTGTGCCGAGACTTAAATGTTAAGCCTCGGCGGGGGGAGATTTATTTTTTGGTGAAATACATGTAAGTGCCGTACTTATTATCTTTAAGCACCATAGTGGTATCGGTTTTTTCCACTACCGAGTAAACATCATATTTACCTGCTCTGCCCAGTATGCTGACTTTTAAATTGCCGTCTTCAACAATATAGTCAACTGCCGGCGCATCATAGGGGTTGCCTCTGACTTGAGGAATATCTTTTTGGATCAACTGGCTGTTATCGATCACCCAAGTCATGCCCATCGGTTTTTTTTCAGTATCTTCCGGCGATTTTTTTGTATATTCCAAAAACCAGCTGCCGATGATGTCTTTGTTGGACGTCAGGGCACCGGCAAATGCAGTCATGCAAGATAAGCCCAACAAGGATGCCGCAAGTAAGAGTTTGATTTTTTTCATTATGCTTTCCTGAGTTAAAAAACTGAGTATAAAACTACGATTTCTCTAGCAGCGCTATTGTACAAGAAACCTGAGTCGGGCAGCATTTAACTTTATCTTTGTAGGGTTTATTTTGCGGTAAAATTTTGCATGCGTGTTAAAAAGGCAAGGCGATATCAGACTTGATCTTTTTCATCAACGGCCTGAATTGCTCTTGAATGCTATTCATGGCGGCTTCCGAGTCGGCCTCGAAACGGATGACCAGCGACGGCGTGGTGTTTGATGCCCGCACCAGCCCCCAGCCGTTCGGAAAGTCGACGCGCAGTCCGTCTATATCGGTGATTTTACCGTCGCTAAACTTGGCTGCCGCTAACAGGCTTTTCATAAAGGTGAAGTTTTCACCTTCCTCCAGCGCGACATTCAATTCCGGGGTACTAACGCTGTCGGGGAAATCGGCAAACACCTCGGCACTGCTGCGTGTGTCTTTGGACAGTATTTCGAGCAAACGCGCGGCCGCATATAAGGCATCGTCAAAACCGAACCAGCGGTCATTAAAGTAAATGTGTCCGCTCATTTCACCGGCCAATTTTGCGCCGGTTTCTTTGAGCTTGGCTTTCATTAAGGAATGCCCCGTTTTCCACATTATCGGCCTACCGCCGTATTTTGTGATCTGATCGGTCAGATGGCGGGAGCATTTTACGTCGTAAATGATTTCCGATCCGGGTTTGCCTGCCAGCACATCTTTGGCAAACAACATCATTTGCCGGTCCGGCCAGATAATCTTGCCGTTTGAATCGACAACGCCCAAACGGTCGCCGTCGCCATCGAAAGCGATGCCGATATCGGCCTTATAATGTTTGACTGTCGCAATCAATTCACTCAGGTTTTTAGGGTTGCTGGGGTCCGGATGGTGGTTAGGGAAAGTCCCGTCGATGTCGCAAAATAGCTCCATGACTTCGCAGCCCAGCGTTTTCAGCAGCATGGGGCCCAGCTCGCCGGCAACGCCGTTGCCGCAGTCCAGCACAACGCTCATAGGCCGGGCAATACGCACATCTTCAGAAATAATGCCGATGTATTCGCTGCTGAAGTGGGTGTTCTGCTCGATGCTGCCGGGTTTGTCCGTGGCATAGGCTTGGCTGTCAATGCAGGCTTTAAGCTGCTGGATTTTTTCGCCGGCCAGCGTTTCGCCGTTGATGACCATTTTCAGGCCGTTATAATCGGCAGGGTTATGGCTGCCGGTAATCATCACGCCGGAGCGCCCTTCGGTGTGCCGCGCCACAAAATAAAGCACCGGCGTAGGCACCATGCCTATATCCAGCACATTGAGTCCGGTTGCAATAATCCCTTTAGCCAGGGCTTCCGCCAATACAGGGCTGGAAGTTCTGCCATCCCGGCCGAGCACGATTTTTTTACAGCCCTGCTCTTTAGCCTGGGTGCCCAGTGCGCGGCCAATGTCGTAAACCACTTCTTTAGTCAGTGTCTTGCCGACTATGCCACGGATGTCATAAGCCCTGAAAATGATGTCGGTACCAGCCGCTTTTTTGCTGGAAATGGGCATGTCAAAGAAGTCCGGTACGGTTTTTTCAACGACTTCCGGTTTGTTGAGTGCGACAGCGGGTTTATTAATATGGGGGGCGTCGGCTGGCGCTTTAGGAGGCTGTTCCATGCGTTGCTCTTCCGGCGTAGCGGCTGATTTAACCTCCATGGCTGGAGAAAATGTCGCCAGGCTGTCAGAAACAGGCGCGGCCATGAAATCGTCGAAGCCACCAAAAAAATCGTTCGTTTCGGTAACGATATTACCGCCGGTTACATCGCTGTCCCCATTATCCAGAACCCGTTTGAACTGCGCCAGTGTTGAAATAACGGGGTTAATTTCGGATAACTTAACAGGGTAGGTACCTTGTAATTTGTTAGTCATCATGTCTTTACAGGCTTTTATCACGCTGCCCAGATCGTGCTTCAGCAGAGTCGAGAGCTTCCGGTACCCCATAAAAAAAGCCAGCAGCGTTAATAACGCCGGGAAAATAACTATGGCGGCAATGAGCGCCAGCCCTTCAGAACTTGCACTGTCGGCAGACTGGTAATGCAGTTGCCAGCCGGTATTGGCTACAGGCACTTGCGCATCGTTGTTTTGCTCTGCACTAACCGGTGCGCCGGCCGCGCCTAATACCAGTGTTGCTTGTTTCAGTTCAATATGCCCGTCTTTTAGCTCCGCTGCCTGAACGATTTTACTGATAAAGTCGTATTTCAAGCTGGCCAGAATGACGCCGACCACTTGACCATTCTGCATAATGCCACGGGCGATAGCCAGATGCCGGTCAGGCCCGTTATCGCCTTGTATGGCCGGCAATTGATTCTTGGTAAACGTTTCCCGCACCATGTCCAGGTCGGCATAACCCATTTTGGGCACGCTTTTGTCATCAAGCTCGCTGACGCCGGGCAATAACAGCCTGACCTTCAGAATGAAGGGCAAATGCTTTTCAAGTTTTTCAGACACTAAGGTTAATTGGGCGGCGTCTGCGCTGGTGACCGCTGCCAACACTTCGGGGTCCTGCGCCATTTTTTCCAGTGTGTCGGTTAACAGATTGATCTGTGCCGATATGCCTAATGCAACGCTCTTTGCAACTGCTGCCGTTGAGTCTTGCTTTGATTGCGTAATTTGGGACGCGCCGATCCAGTAAACGCCGGCTCCGGCGGTTAAAACCATTAAAACAGCCAGCGCTGACAATAAGGAAAATAGTCGTATCATTTATTTATAGCTCCATGGATAACGGCTTAGTGACGACCCGTATGACCAAAACCGCCGATCCCGCGCAAGCTTTGGTCAAACTCGGCGACTTGTTCGAATTCCACCTGCACCACCGGCACAAAAACCATTTGCGCGATGCGCTCGCCGATATTAATCGTAAAGGCAGTGTTGCCCCGGTTCCAGCAGGACACGAAAACCTGTCCCTGATAATCCGAATCGATCAGCCCGACCAGATTGCCCAACACGATACCGTGTTTATGCCCCAGACCGGATCGGGGCAACAAAACCGCGGCTAATTGATGATCATCGATATGAATAGCCAGTCCGGTGGGAATCAACACTGTCTCGCCCGGTTTCAATTCGACCGGCTCCTCCAGGCAGGCGCGTAAATCCAGCCCCGCCGAACCGGATGTCGCATACTCAGGTAACGGAATGTCCTTGCCCAGGCGACCGTCCAGAATTTTAAGCTGTATTTTTGTTGTGCCTTTCATGTTCCATTCTCTCTGAGATTAAGCTGATGAGTTGCTCGGCCAAGCGATTTTTGTCAGTCATTTCGAGGGTTCTTTGACCCTCTTTCCAGAATACCTGCAATGCGTTTTGCTCGCTGTCAAAGCCGCCCTGATCGCGCCCCACCCAATTGGCCGCAATCATATCCAGGTTTTTTCGCGCCAATTTGTCCAGCGCGTATTGTTCAAGATCATGGGTTTCCGCGGCAAATCCGACCGTGAACGGGCGGTTAGGAAGTTGCGCAACTTCCGCCAGAATGTCTCTGGTTTTTTGCAGCGCTAACGTTAGCGTGGCTTGGCCGTCTTGTTTTTTTATTTTTTCGTTTTCCGTGAGGGCAGGGCTGTAATCTGCAACAGCCGCCGCGCCGATGTAAATATCATGTTCCGGAGCATTGGCAATGACCGCAGCATGCATTTGCTCGGCAGTTTCCACGTTGATCAGGTCTGCATTAACTGGCGCGGCCAGCGATACCGGGCCGCTGACCAGCGTGACCCTGGCGCCTGCTTTGAGCGCGGCATTGGCAAGTGCATAGCCCATTTTTCCGGAACTGCGATTGGTGATGTAGCGGACGGGGTCCAAAGGTTCGCGGGTGGGACCGGCGCTGATTAAAACCTTGAACCCGCTTAAACATTGCGCGGTCGGTTCAGCCATTAAACGGTCGCAGATTTCCGCAGGCTCGGACATCCTGCCGAAGCCGGTTTCGCCGCAAGCCTGATCGCCTTGTTCGGGGCCGATCACGATAACGCCGTGGCTTTTGAGTTTTTGGATGTTTTCTTGAGTGACCGGTTTATGCCACATGGCCTGATTCATGGCCGGGGCAATGTAAACAGGGCAAGTGGCCGCCAGATACAGTGTCGATAATAAATCGTCCGCCAGGCCGTGGCTGCACTTGGCAAGGGTATTGGCCGTTGCCGGGGCGATAATCAATGCATCGGCCCAGCGCGCCAGATTGATATGCCCCATCGAGTTTTCTTCATCCGCATCAAGCAATTCGCTATGCACCGGATGGCCGGACAGCGCCTGGAAGGTCAGCGGGCTGACAAACTGCATGGCTGATCGGGTCATCACCACGCGCACTTTGGCGCCTCGTTTCCGCAACAGCCTGACCAATTCGGCCGACTTGTAGGCAGCAATGCCGCCACTGACAGCCAATAAAATATGCTTGTTAATAGTCATACCCGGAAAGTTGAACAAATGATGACATTATGGCAAGGATGAGAAAATTCTTCTATGCTTAATTCCTATCGTATAGAGGAAAGCCCATGTCTATTAAAGATTGGTCGGCTGAAGATCGACCTAGAGAAAAACTGTTGCGGCGCGGTTCAGCCGCTTTAACCGATGCGGAACTGCTGGCTATTTTCCTGCGTACCGGCTTGCCCGGTAAATCTGCGGTTGACCTGGCTCGTGAGCTGTTGAGTAATTTCGGTTCATTGAAAGCTTTATTGGGCGCCGATCAGCAAAGCTTTTGCGAGGGCAAAGGCTTGGGCGAGGCCACTTATGTTCAGCTCCAGGCCGTGCTGGAAATGGCTCGGCGACATTTTAAGGAAGCCTTGCAGCGCGGCGATGCGTTAACCAGTCCGGACATCACCCGTTCCTATCTCAGCGCACAGTTGCGCGGCTACAGCTATGAGGTGTTTGCCTGCCTGTTTCTTGATAACCAGCATCGGGTCATCCAACTGGATGAATTGTTCAGAGGCACCCTAGACGGCGCCAGCGTTTATCCGCGGGAGGTTGCCAGGCAGGCGCTGCGCCATAATGCGGCAGCGGTCATTTTCGCCCATAATCACCCGTCCGGCATTTCCGAACCCAGCCAAGCCGATAAACACATTACCGAAAAGCTTAAGCAGGCCTTAGCCTTGTTTGATATACGGGTGCTGGATCATTTTATTATCGGTGACGGACAGCCTTATTCGTTTGCAGAGCATGGTTTGTTGTGATGAAAATGGCTGGTTTTTTAAAGTCAAAAAGTGGGAATGTCTGAAGCTCTGCTTAATGCCGCGCATCCAGTTCAATAGCGGGGCCACTTAATAGGTATCAGCACTTATTGATTGAATAAATTGGATGACTTACCCTAAATATCGCTTATGCAACACCAACTTATTTTTGAGGAATGAAACCATACCCCGGCAAAATGTAAAGCACCGTCTTTTTCGCCGTGATGAAAACTTTCAAAAAATGGTGTTATGGAGCAATGACTGATTGGAATTTAATGTCTTGCCTTTAGTAATAAAAATGTCGGCCGATAAGGAGTGCTAGATCGACATTGCCGACATGATTGAAGCGCAAGCATAAGTTTGTAAATTCGCTTTGAGGAAATTATCATGAAAAACATAGCATGGATATTTAACATCATTGTTCAAATCACATTAATGGTAGTGCTGCTCTTTGACCGTAAGTCTTATTTGCACTGCATTGACCTTGACCGCTAATTAACACGGAATAGAACGATTCTTGGATTTTTATGAATTAAGTTGGGCCAGTTCCCAGACTTTTTTCAGGGACTGGCCCCAGGCTATATGAGGAGAGTTCTTAATGTTAAGGGTAGTTTATATGCGGGTTGGATTTAAATCCCAATAATGAAAAAGAACATGGTCTTAACGAAGCAAAATAATAGCTACTTGCTATGCTCGCCTTTCTTTAATCTAGCGGAGACTATCTAAATGAAAGACGCAAAGATAACACCTCTGACAATACAGCAATACGCGGATATTTCCGAATATGTTCACGATGAAGTGGACAGGGTCGAGTTCGCCGGAATGATTGCAGCTAAATGTACCAAGCATCCCGAGTATGGCGACATTATCCTTATTTCATCCTCTCATGGTGACTGTTTAATGATTCACTTTGCAGACCTGCAAAAAAATCTAGCCAACAACGAGACTGGTCGGCGCAACGCGAGCGCAGGGCAAATCCGGGGCGCCGAAGACGATGAAAGCCAGGATTCAGGTGATACTTGAAAGTTTAGCGGAACCAGTCTTGCAAGTTGCAGGGTGTATCACGCTTTGTAAATCAATTTGTTACCCGATAGCTGGAATCTCTTGCGAATACTTATTAACTGATGTTACGCACGGATGATTTTTGTCCCGTATGCCGCGCCGAGCACCGGAGCTTTTGTCGAGAATAGCCCGCCCAGGGGTGCGGGCAGGGATGCCGCACGTCAGCAGAGGGGCAGGAGCCCCTTCTGCTGACCCTCGGCAAAAGCGAGGAGCACAGGAAGCAAGCGGCAACCGGGTCGCCTTTTCTTTGGTTACTTTCTTTTGGCGAAGCAAAAGAAAGTAACTCGCCCTCGGGTGCGAGAACCCGATTAAAAATAGACCGTCGCGGCAGCGACACTTTAATAAAAAATGTTAATGCAGTCTAAATTCGAATAACTGCGTAACATCAGTTATTAAGGCATAACGTTTGAGCCTTACTCTATCACTTCTACATGGTAGCGATACATTCGGATATCTTCGGACCAGTAGTCAGGCGGCAACCCGGCTTTTTGCTTCAAATACCGCAAAAATTGCTCGGGCTCCGGCAGTTGTTCCCATACCGAGGGCAGAAAGGTCCCGCGCCGGCGGTTTTTTTCCAATGTTAAACCATCTATTCTCGGCGGCAGCTGTTCGCGTGTGTTCGCAGCGTTGTAAACTTCCGGCTCTTCCAATATTAAGCCGTCTATGCCCGGTTGCAGTTGAGATATTAAGTCCTGTTCAGAAGTAAATGTAATGGGTTCGGAAGGTGAGAGCAAGGACAGGTATATTTCCAGGTCGTCGAATTCGTCCGCTTGCAGTGGCGGAAAGCGAGGGTCCCTGAAAGCGGAGGAAAATGCATTTTCGGCAATATCTTCGGCCAGCGGCCTGTAGGCTTCAAGCGTCCCAATGCAGCCGCGCAGTTGATGGTTTCTCTGCAAGGTGACAAAAGTGGCGCGCCGCTCTGTTAATTCTTCGGGATAATCGTCCAAGTTGATCCTTAGAGGGCGGCCTGTCAACACCCCATGCCGAATGGAGCTTCTTGCCAGCTCCAGCAGGCGTTGGCGGTTCGGCTCATTCAATGACATAAGCGCCGTAGCCGACAACGCGGGCCTTATCTCCTGCGGTGTCGCCGGAATTGCGCAGGTCGATGTTTGTTACTGACAGCGACTTTTTCCGGGCCAGTTTCAATAAGCCGCTGACCGGCACTTTACCGCAGGCGGATTCGGAGGCGAGCCGCTCATATTGCAACTGTTCTATGGTTTGGCTGGTTGAGGTATCCATCTGCTTGGCGGTTGCATAATCATGATAATGACTCAGGTCTGAACTGATCACGATCAGCGTTTCATCGCCGCCCCAAAGTGCGTCAAGCACTTGGCTGACTTGGTCAGGCGAGGCCTCGCCGGCAACGATGGGCACTATTTTAAAGTCATCGAGCACTTCTTGTAAAAAAGGCAGATGCACTTCCAGGCTGTGTTCATAGGTGTGGGCCTGCTCGATGTATTCGACAAAAGGCAGTTGGACTATAGTCCGCACGGCCGCCTGATCGACATGGACGCGTCCCAAAGGCGTAGTAAACGTTTCCGCTCTGCTCACGGCCAAGCCCCTGAAAGCTACGCGATGAGAAGGGCCGATAAGCACTACGCGGGTTATCCGGTCATGGGCCTTTCTTAGCCGGGTATAGGCGCTCGCAGCGATCGGGCCGGAATAAATATAACCGGCATGTGGCGCGATGATGGCTTTGGGCACTTTTTCATCGGTCGCCGCATCACTTAAAAACCGATCCAACATCAAATGAAGTTGCTCTGGATTGGCAGGGTAAAAAGAACCTGCTACGGCGGGCTGTCTATTCATTAGCTTGTCCTTTTATGTAATCGATGCAGCTATGTGGAGCAGGGCGGCGATATCTTCCGCAATTAGCACTTGCCGAGTAAATCCTGGCGGCGGTTCCGGAGTCTCAGGCCGTTAGTCCGAGCAAATTATTAGCGAATTATTTAACGGCACGTGATGATAGAGTCAAAGCCATATGGCAACCATACGTATCATTACTTAAGCCTACAAAAATGATTTATTTTATCTTGTGAGTAAGTCATGCTAAAGACAGTAAATAGTAATATACAGAGTTCGTTCTGCAAAATGGCTGATCTATTAAATAAGCCGTGGTGCATTATCGCCTGAATAAAGCGCCGGCCTTTTACTGTTTATTAGCAGAAACAGGAGAATAAACCATGACTGATTTTGTTACCCAAGATACCGTAAAAACCCGTTACTGGCATGTGCTGAACGATGGCCGGATTCAATGCGATCTTTGCCCGAGATTTTGCAAGCTGCACAAAGGCCAGCGCGGCCTGTGTTTTGTCAGGCAGAATCTGGACGACCAGATTGTGATGACCAGTTACGGGCGCTCCAGCGGCTTTGCGATTGACCCTATCGAAAAGAAACCGCTGAACCATTTTTTGCCCGGCACTTCGGTGTTTTCTTTTGGCACCGCCGGTTGCAACCTGGCCTGCAACTTTTGCCAGAATTGGGATATCAGCAAATCAAGGGAAATGGATACCCTGATGAGCAAAGCATCGCCCGAAGCAATCGCACAGGCGGCACGGGATAACGGCTGCCACAGCGTCGCTTATACCTATAACGACCCGGTGGTTTTCCATGAATACGCGATCGATACGGCCAAAGCCTGCCGGGAGCTGGGCGTAAAATCGGTCGCGGTATCCGCAGGTTATGTTTGCGCAGAACCCAGGGCCGAATTTTATCAATACATGGATGCCGCCAACATCGATTTAAAAGCCTTTACCGAGCGGTTTTATTACAAAATTGCCGGCGGGCATCTGGAACCGGTCTTGGAAACGATCAAATACATCAAGCATGAAACATCGGTCTGGATGGAGCTGACCACCCTGATTATTCCAGACGAGAACGATTCTGAAGCGGAGCTGGAAGCTATGACCCAATGGGTGGTCGAGAATTTGGGGTCTGATGTGCCGATGCACTTCACCGCGTTTCATCCTGACTGGAAAATGCGCGACAAGCCGCCTACGCCGCTTTCATCTTTATTGCAGGCACGGCAAATCGCTTTAAAAAATGGGATACGCTATGCCTACGTTGGCAATGTGCATGATAAGGCGGAAGAAAGCACCTATTGTCACAAGTGCAGAGGACTACTGATAGGCCGTGACTGGTACGAATTGTCCGACTGGAACCTGGATGCCTCAGGGAATTGTCGTTTTTGCGGCGCACGTTGCGCGGGGGTGTTCAATCCAAATCCGGGAGACTGGGGAGCGAAGCGAAAAGCGGTTGTTATGGGCTGATCAGTTGCAGTGGTTCATATCAGGTGTGAAACTCTGGACGTGACCTGGCAATTGCCAAAATCAGTCCCAACCGCATCAGTCATGGACGGTCTCAATTCGACCATAAAGAGCTTCAAGTTAACGGTAGATAAAAAGCCAGAAAACTGCCATTTTCCTGGCGATGCAGAAACGCAAAGGCAAGTAACCAGGAAAAAATAGTTGTCGGAAACGGCAACTGTTTACTGAATGCCTCAGTGAGGCCATTGTCAGCAAATATTTAACATCCTCAACGATAAAACTTGGCTTCGCGGCGCAAATCACCAAGCTGCCGTTCGTGGTAGTAAAGATCATCGCGAAGATGATGGTGTCGGTGATCCAAGTCGCGCAAATCGGAACGAATCCGTTTACGGTCGTTATCGCTTAATTTTTTGTCGTGCAAATTGCTTTCTTTGCTGGAGATTTCTTGATCAAGCCTATCCAGTTCGGCGCGGTGTTCGTAGATGGAAAAAGCAGCTGAATGATAGCGCGCAAATAAGCCATCTATGGATGGCGGGCAGACATGGCGGTACTGATGCCCACTTAATCCTACGCTGAAAGCATTATCGATTCGGCAATAATCGTGCAATCCTTGTTCGCGGCCGGCAAAATACGCCCCATTGTTTATTGCAATGCCATATTCATAACAGGCTTTTACGTGATCTGACAGTCGGCTACTGGTTTCACCAGCGAGTCCATCACGAACCCCCAGTCCAAACCAATCGCCACGACGACAGTCTTCCTGGCTCAAGGTTGCGCAACCTGATAGAAAAATCACACAAAGAACTCCTGTTAAACGATGCAATGGACTTCCCCCTTCTTCAGTTTTCATGGTTTAGTTCGACGACGTATTGCTCAGCTTGCAAAACAGCGTTTAGTTTTCTCCAATCGTCGGCATTGGTTTTTCTAACTAAAGAAAATAAATTCATTTAATAAAAACACTAGAGTAGTCATTTCCAGCTGGAAAGTGTAGACGATCTTTTAGGGTAAAGCTGGCAAATTTTTCACGCTAATTGTCCGGCCAAGCCCAGAGTTACATAGGTCATGAGTTTCGGCTTATCGCCGCTACTCGAACTAATCCAAGACACGGTAATTTCCCCGCCAATAAAAAATGGCAGCTTGCGTAGAGCGGAATATCGTAATGTATTCCGCTCTAGCAGCGCACTCATTCGGATTAAGCCTTACCTCGTCGATAAAGGCCATTCGGAATAGCGGGTGATCTATAACGCCTATTCCACTCATAGAAGCTGCTTGCTCTGCTCCGCCAAGCGCACCATATCGTTCATCACGCCTTCCAATCCGCCGTAAACATTCAACGTATTGATACGGCCGGTGATTTTTCCAATATCTCCAGCTCTTTCAAGCGCAGCAACACTAGATTGCCTTCCATGACTTTCGCGGTGTTATGCAAAGAATGCGTGGCCTGGGTTTTTTCCTGGCGCTTGATTAAATTCGCTTCGACGAGTTTTTTCGTCTCAACCACTTGGGTCAAAATCGCTTTCATTTCACCGGGCAAAACAATATCGCGCGCCCCGACGGTTTTTACTTCAATACCGTAAACAGCCGCTTTTTCGGCAACAATCGTTAGAACCTGAGTGTCTAAGGAGTTTTTATCGGCCAGCAACTCATCCAAAGTTTACGTGCTGACCACCGTCCGGCAACTTGCCGAAGTGCTGCGCGTCTGTCGCGCCAGTCGCAGCTTAGCCGAGGCCGGACGGGTTTTGTTCAATCATAGCCGCACCCAAAAAGCCAGCGCCAACGACTCGCACCGGCTCAAGCAATATTTGCAAAAGTTTAGTTTGGAGTTTCAGGGAATTGTAAAAAGCGCGTAACTAATCAGTATAATGATGGGCACTGCCTATTCTACATGGCAGTACCTTTGAGAAGCTTTTCTCAAAGGAATTTTACTTTTATTTCGGGAAGTTAATTTCCTGAAAACCTATCGTTTTTATCTGCACCGGATTTACGTTCCGGCCCGCAACAAGGAATAATCATGTCTCACATAGTAGTTTGTGCCCTGTACAAATTTGTCACCCTGGAAAATTATCAGGCTTTGCGTCAACCCCTGCACGATGTCATGGAAGCCAATCAGGTTCGCGGCACCTTGCTGCTGGCTGGCGAGGGCATCAACGGCACGATAGCCGGATCACGGCAAGCCATTGACACCGTGCTGGACTGGCTGCGCAGCGATCCGCGCATGGCCGATATCGATCACAAGGAATCGCTGACCGACAAACCGCCTTTCAACCGCACCAAAGTCAAACTCAAAAAAGAGATCGTGACGATGGGCGTGGAAGGCATCGATCCCAAGCGCGTGGTGGGAACTTATGTCAGCCCTAAAGATTGGAACAAACTGATTTCAGATCCCGAGGTGATACTGGTGGACACCCGCAACGACTACGAATATCAAGTCGGCACCTTTAAAAACGCCATTAACCCGAATACAACCAGCTTTCGCGAATTTCCCCAGTACATTAAAGAAAATCTCGACCCCGAAAAACACAAAAAAGTGGCGATGTTTTGCACCGGCGGCATTCGCTGCGAAAAATCCACGGCTTTTTTAAAAGAACAGGGCTTTGACGAGGTTTATCATCTCAAAGGCGGCATATTAAAATATCTGGAAGAAGTCCCCGCACAGGAAACGCTTTGGCAAGGCGAATGCTTTGTTTTTGACGAGCGAGTGACTGTTAATCTACAGCTTGAAAAAGGCAATTACGACCAATGCAATGCTTGCCGCCTGCCAATCACCGAAGCCGATAAAGCCAGCGAACACTATCAGCAAGGCGTTAGCTGCCCGCATTGTTACGACAAAATCACCGCTGAGCGGAAAACCCGTTTCATGGAGCGGGAAAAGCAAATGGAATTAGCCAGAAAGCGCGGCGAAGCGCATATCGGCGCAGATGCAGCCAAAACGCTGGTGAAAAAACGCGTAGCCAAATTGCAACGGCGGCAGATGCTGGAAAAGCCAGTCTCGTAAATCGGGCATAAACAGCATGCGCCCCGGTCATTGCTTTTCGCTGCCTGCAATAACACTTTTCGGATAATCATTCATGATAGAACCTGTCGCTTTAGAAGACTTTTTTATTACCTTTTTTTCATCCGCATTAATCATACTGGCAGGCGCGGGCTATGCATTATTGTTTTCCTGGTCTAAAGTGAATCCATCAATTCGCATAAAAATTGCCGCCTATGTTTGTTATGCCGTGTTGGTACTTGCCGTGGCCGAATTAACACGGGCCGCGCATTTTCAAGGTTACTGGCTGATCATTTCGATTGCGATGGTGGTCGGCTATTTTTTTGCACCGATAGGCATTTGGCATCTGTGTATTAAAACACATGCCGATTCCAATTTAAAAATAACAATAACAACAGAGGATAAGTTATGAATGAAGCACCCTTATGGGCTTCGGAATCATTCTGGAAGAAAACGGCAATCTGGGTAACAGCCGGGTCGTTTTTAATTCTAGTGGTGCTGACCATGGATTCATTAAGCAAAACCAGCGCAGGCAGTAAGCGGGTACCCGCCTACAGTGTCATTAACAAAAAAATCGATTACCAATACGATAAAGAACTGCATAAATTTATGCCGGTTATTGGCGAAGACGAATTTCTGTTCGGTAAACAATACAGCGAAGAGGAAGCGCGGCAATTGGTCGATTTAGGCAAAAAAACCACACAGGCCAAGAACTGTATGAATTGCCATACCCTATTGGGTAATGGCGCTTATTACGCCCCTGATTTGACCAAAGCCTGGCTGGATAAAGGCTGGATTTCCAAGGAAATGCGCGAAGACATGATGGTGAAGTTTTTAATGGATCCTGAAAATAATGCCCGTACTTATGGCAGCAACCGGAAAATGCCGAATTTGAAGATCACCGAACAGGAAGCAAAAGGCGTTATTGCTTTTTTAAAGTGGATGTCGAGCATTGATACCAACGGCTTTCCCTATAATTTTAAAACCATTGAAGCGGAAGAATGAGCATGAATACAAGTGGATTAAATGGAGTCATTCAAAATGCGACCGCTTTAGGTGATAAGTCGCGTGTCTATCTCAATAATTTCAAAGCATGGGTGCAGTTGGACAGCAGTAATTTAAGCGATGGGCAGCAACTGGCCGTTAAATATTTTACCGTTGCCGTTATTTTGTTTTTTGCGCAAATTCTGTTCGGCCTGGTGGCCGCGACACAATTTATCTTCCCCGGCTTTCTTTATGAAATCCTGGATTTCAGCGTCAACCGCATGATCCACATCAACGCGATGGTCGTGTGGATGCTTTATGGTTTTATCGGCTGCGTTTACTGGTTTCTTGAAGAGGAGAGCGGCACGGAAATTGTCGGCCTGAAACTGGGCAATATCGCCTTCTGGGTGCTCACCGGCGCCGTTACCCTGGTGGTGCTGGTTTACTTATTGGTGCAGATAGGCCCCGGCAAGGATTCCAGCCTTTGGTTTATCAACGAAGGCCGCGAATATATTGAAGCGCCGCGTTGGGCGGACATCGGCATCGTGGTGGTCATGCTGATCTTTTTCTATAACGTAGTCGCCACCTTCAGCAAAGGCAAGTGGTCGGGTATCGCCGGGGTCCTAACCCTCGATTTGGTCGCATTGGCGGGTCTATATACTGCCGGCATGTTTTATATGACCAACATCACCCACGAGCAATACTGGTGGTGGTGGGTCATCCATTTGTGGGTCGAAGCAACCTGGGAAGTGTTGGTAGGCGTGATTATGGCCTGGTCGCTGATGAAACTGTTAGGCGTCAGACGCAAAATCGTCCAAACCTGGCTGTATATTGAAGTCGCCTTGATGTTCGGTTCGGGTATTTTAGGCTTGGGGCATCATTATTTTTGGATCGGAACCCCCGAATACTGGCTGACCATCGGCGGTTTTTTCTCGGCGCTCGAACCCATTCCACTGGTCGCCATGGTGGTTCATGCGGTTTACGATTCCGGCAGCCACGCCCTTAAAAGCGGCAACCACCCCGCCTTAGCCTGGATTATCGCCCAAGCCTTCGGTAATTTCTTTGGCGCCGGCGTTTGGGGCTTTATGCACACCCTGCCGCAAATCAATATGTACACCCATGGTACCCAGTGGTCGGCATCACATGGTCATTTGGCATTTTTCGGCGCTTACGCCACGATTAACATCGCCTTCTTTTACCTGGCCATACAACACTGGCGCGGCGATGTCTGGATGGGCAGCGGCAGCCAGAATGCCTGGCGTTGGAAATGGGCTTTAGGTTTGCTCAATGGCGGCGTTCTCGGTATGACGATAGCGCTATTGATAGCGGGTTACGAACAATCCTTTATCGAACGGGCTGTGGAAGGCTCAACCTGGGGCGGCTACTTTACCGCGCAAAACCATCCGTCATTTCAAAGCGCGATGATCTGGCGCTTGTTTTTTGGCGGCATGACCTTTGCCGGATTTGTTTTGTTAGTCTGGGATTTGCTAACCATAGGCAAGGGTGAAACCAGAAAAGCACCGGAAATTATTGAAAGTTAAAGCCGCGTGACAAGGTTCGGCGGTGTCCGGTTCCGATGCGCCGGACGCCGCTTTTAAAACCAATCTATGAAGAACAAGGGGAACATGCTGTTTTTAATGCATTACATTAATGCCGTTATGTTCTTCGTTATCGATTAAATCTGCCCGAGACAAAGGTAGCCGCCCCCGCAACGCCGGCAGTTCGGCGGCAGCCAATTCCGGCGCAGGCTTCATCTCAACTTCGTGAGTTCTCAACGTGCGCTTGCCCTGTTGTCACTCCGCCAAAGCCTCAAAACCTTCACTTTGTTCAGCACATTCTACACACCGTGTTTTTTATTGACCTATCCTGCACAATAGCCTCGTAAGTCGGATATCAGCTTTTCATTACCCGACATTCACACACATCAAAATGCCGGGCATAAGCAACTTACCCAGCATTTATTAAAAAACAAAAGTCATGATTCCGCGAGCCGGTATCGAGGTTTTAGCCTGCAATCCCTGGCTCTTTAGAATAAAGTCAATTGCCTGCCCGGTGCGATTCAAAACTACTACGGCCACGGTTTCATCACTGTTCAGAAATGCGGTGGTTTCAAGGCTGTCCAGGGTTTTGGCGCAGGCCACCCGGCGCGCCCCCGGCCGGATGAAACGGGAGAAATGACCGATGTAGTAATAAGAGCTTTGATAAAGTATTTCTCCTGCCTGGGTGTCGGCAATAATCGGCGCGCTGCAAAAATTGTGTACATGGTTGGGGCCGCCTGTTTCATCGAGAACCAGGTTCCAGTCCACCCAGGCCTCGGTCCAGCGGTTAAGATCGTTTATCATCGAGTGGGCATAGCGCTCTCCGGTATCCCACGAACCGAGATGCGGCCCGCCTTCCTGGCAACCTTCGGTGAAAATCAGGTGTTTGTCGGGATAGGCGTCATGAGTCAGCTGCACGTTGTCGAAATGATCGCCGCAATACCAGTGGAAACCGACGCCCCAAACATAGTGAGCGGCCTTCGGATCGTCCAGCACGGCCTTGGCCCGCTCGAACAGCCGGTCGCGATTGTGATCCCAGACAATCACTTTAACATTGCCAAGCCCGGCATCATGGAGAGTTGGGCCAAGGTAATCCCTGACAAAATCCCGCTCTTCTTCGCCGGTGTAAATGCAGGAATCCCAAGTTTGCGTGGCTTCCGGCTCGTTCTGCACGGTCAGCCCCCACATCGGTATGCCCTCCTGCCCGTATTCTTGGATGTAACGGACGTAGTAATCCGCCCAGGCTTGGCGATATTCCGGCTTAAGCTTGCCGCCGTTATTCATCATGCCGTTGGTTTTCATCCAGGCCGGAGGGCTCCAGGGCGAAGCGAACAGCTTTAACTTGCCGCCGGATAAATCAATGGCCTCTCGAATCATCGGAATCAGGGCTTGCCGGTCATGCTCGATGCTGAAATGCTTAAGTTCTACATCGCCGTCCACTTCGGTATAGGCATAATTTCCCAGCGAGAAATCGCAGCTATTGATGTGGGTTCGGCATAAGGTGTAGGCATTGCCGGTATTTGGAGAGAAATAGGCTTCCAGAATTTCTTGCCGCAAGTGGGTTGGCATTTTGTCTAAGGTTACCGCAGCCGCTTCCGTGAAAGCGCCTCCGAAGCCCTGAATTTCTTGAAACTTAACGGTCGTGTCTATGAACACGGAGGGACCGGAAAAATCCGTGGAAGGTTCGAACGCTACCGGCTCCAATTCCGATAACCGATACGCAGTGTCATGAGCGGTGCAAAATTGCTTTATCAGACGCGGTTTTGTCATGCTGCTAACTCCATTTGGTGAGTGTTGCTAAGGAATGTGTACGAAATAACTTGGGCAAGTTGCTAATAGCCGGAGTGCAGGCTTTGCCTACATGGATGTAGGTAAGGGGCGTGAGCAGGAGCGGAAGCTGCGCCTGCAAGCGCAAGTACCAAAAGTAGGCGCTTTAGGCGAAGCTTGCACCCCGGCTGCAAAGGTCCTTGACGGTATCATTCGTGATTAATACCCTCAAGGGTACAAGTGCGCCTCCTTTCGTCGGCACACCCTATGCTCTGTCTACATTCCAGTTAAGTTCTGTAACAATTCGGCTGAAACCGGCATCCAACGGAGCTTGAATTTCCAACCGTTGCCCTGTGACAGGATGTGGAAAATTGAGCTGGGTCGAGGCAAGCAACAGTTGTCGACAATTTAATTGGTGCCGAAAAAAATCGTTATGTTTGCCATCCCCATGCGTGGTGTCGCCGATAATCGGATGAAAAATATGCTTTAAATGCCGACGCAGTTGATGCTTGCGACCCGTTTTTGGCGAAAGCTGTAATAAGGAATAACGGCTGGTCGGGTAACGTCCCACCGCAAACAGTAATTCCACTGTGGCAAGACGTCGATAATGGGTCATCGCGGTCTGGGCGGCTTTATCCTGTTGGGCCAGACGGTCGGTCATTTTATCCAATTGCTCCTGTAACGGATAATCGATAATCGCCCGTTCGGCAGTGTAACCGCGCACTACGGCCAGATAGGTTTTTTCCACGCTATCGGCCATAAAGAGCGTCATCATTTTTCGGGCAATTTCCGGATTTAACGCAAACACCAAGACACCGGCGGTGGGTTTGTCCAGACGATGTAGCGGAAATACTTTTTGTCCCAGTTGGTCGCGTAACAATTGCACCGCAAAGCGCGTTTCATGGCGGTCTATATCTGACCTATGCACCAATAGTCCTGCCGGTTTGTTGATGGCCACCAGAAATTCGTCCTGGTATAAAACAGGCAGGTCCGAATCAAGCTCCGAGTTTGGCAAGTTCGGCATTATTTCAGTCGTGTTCAAAATGGCTCCACTTTATAGCCGTGTTGACGTAATTGCGCCAATAAACCGTCTTTTCCTGCCAAATGCAATGTTTCGGTTAAAATTAATTTTATTTTTTAAGCTTACGCTGGTTCCCAAGTTCTTGCTTTTCCTCATTCCCACGCGCTGCGTGGGAACGAGAAACTGGAAAAACCAGCCTCAACACTCCCGCCCGCGAAGAATAACTATCCAATACCTGCACATAATTGGCGCGCTCATAAGCATTTGGATCGATGGCGTGCTGTTGGCTGACACTGCCTTTTAGCTGGCTAGTCGATGCATGCTCATGTTCGGCAAGCCACTGTTCCATTTCAGTCAGAATTTCGGCTAAGCGTCCTGTGTCGTGCTGTAGCAATACGCTGCAAAGGCGCGCTACTTCGGCCCCGGTCAACAACGCTCTCAGCACATCGGGGGGCGTTCCACAGGAAAAGTTACCGATTTGGCTAGGTTTTTTGAGTTCACATACAAATCAGGCTGAGGGGCGAGCATCGTTGGACTTGCTTCCGGATACTCTGTTTCCACAAGAGATTATGACCTCAAAAACAACTTGGAAATAGTGATAGAAAATTGCTGATGCTTTAACGAGCCGTAATAATGTCTTCTTACGGCTCGTTATTCGGGATGACTTAAAAGTTAAAGCGAATCGCCAATATATTTTTTATAAAAAGGCCACGTTTTGACATGCAGATGTTTTCTGATCGGGGTTTTAATAACCGATACGCATAACGCGATGGAAAACAGGCACCAAACCGCTGAATATTCGTTGGGATCGGTGGTGGTAATGTCGGAAATAAACGGGCCGATTAAATAATGGAAGCCCACGAATCGCCAGGAACCGTACATAAGTGGCAGGTAAAAAGCGACCAAAATATAAGTAAACGCATGCAAGCCCCAGTTAAAGCCGAACAGCCAGCCGACAGGGTCTGACATCAGGCCGTTTAACGGCATCTGCCAGGCAATATGCCAGGAACCGGAAGTGGAACAGATACTCGGTCCGCAAAATCCCTCGATGCCGATATTGCAGGATCCTGCCCAAGCAAATGGGTACATCTTAAACAGCATGAACAGCGTACCGATCCCGCATAGGGTATAGACCGTGGTGCGTATTTTCAGTTTGACGCTTTCCGGAATGAAATACATCGCCACCATGTTGACAAAAAACGGCTGGAACGAGACATGTAGATAGCCCAGCAATGTGAGCACCTGATTGTTCGGATTGTCACATAAATCGATATAAACATAAGTGAATGCCTGTAATAATTCCATTAAGGCAAAATAAGTTAACGGAATCCAGAGTTCTTTTGACTCCCCTTTAAGCGCAACATAAGTTGCGGTACTAAGACCTGCGACGGCTAAAACGCCTGACGCTTCACCACTCCAACACATATACTGACCTTTTTTAATTATTAAATACTGTCTGCTCAGAAACATTTCAGCTGAGCTAGCAGTCATGTTTTTAGTTAGCTATGCGGGTGTTTTGAAAGGTATATTCTATTGATCCTCAATAGGCAATATCGACAGCCAGCACAGCTATAGCCTTGTTATTTATAACCCGCCAGCAGGAACATTACGTGATCGAAACAAACGGTTGTAAACCCATCTATTGTATTACAAATAGTCGGGAATTGAGAAAGGGTAATCCATTACCCAAGATAGGCAGAGACAGTATCGAATGGATAACTAAATGCCCCTGTAACCAGAAGTGATCGGGTAACGCCGGTCGCGGCCGAACGCCCTGCCGGTAATCCTGATGCCCGGCGGGGATTGTCTGCGTTTATATTCGTTTCGATCCACCAAACTGATAGCTCTGGCGACATCTTCGCGCCTGAATCCGGCCGCGATGATTTCATCGGCGGATTGGTCCTTTTCGATATAACGCTCCAGTATCGGGTCCAGCACATCGTAAGGCGGCAAGGAGTCTGCATCGACCTGGTCGGGCGCCAACTCGGCAGAAGGCGGACGGGTAATGACCCGTTCCGGTATCACCGGCGACAACGAATTGCGATAACGCGCCAATTCGTAAACCAGCATTTTGGGCACGTCCTTGATCGGCGCAAAACCGCCGGACATATCGCCGTATAGCGTTGCGTAACCGACGCTCATTTCGCTCTTGTTGCCGGTGGTCAACAGCAGTTTGCCCTGTTTGTTCGACAGTGCCATCAGCACCACGCCGCGGCAACGCGCCTGAATGTTTTCTTCGGTGGCGTCTTTGGCGGCACCTGCAAAAATATCGGCCAACATGCCGGTGAACGCATTAACGGCGGGTTCTATCGGAATAATATGATGCTTGACGCCCAAGGCTTTTGCTTCCAGCACCGCATCTTCGTTGCTCATGTCTTGGGTATAGCGCGACGGCAGCAACACGGCTTCAACCTTATCAGCGCCCAACGCATCGACAGCCAGAGCCAGAACCAGCGCCGAATCGATGCCGCCGGATAAGCCCAAGATGGCGCCCTGGAAGCCGTTTTTGCGCACATAATCCTTAATGCCCAGCACCAGAGCCTGATATTCGCTGGAGACTTTATTGTAGAGAGGCGCGCAGTCACTTTTTTCCGGGCGACTGCCGTTAAACTCGACCACGCTGACCTGCTCTTTAAATTCCGCCGCCCGGAAAACGATCTCTCCCTCTGCATCTACGACAAAAGACGCGCCGTCAAAAATCAATTCATCCTGGCCGCCGATTTGATTGACATAAACCAGCGGAATTTGGGCGGTTTTAATCTGGCTGCAAATAATGGCTTCGCGTTGGTGGATTTTTCCCGAATTGAACGGCGAGGCATTAAGGGTCAGCAGCAGCTCGGCTCCGGCTTGTTTATTATCTTCAATCATGCCGAGCTTCCAAACATCTTCGCAAATGGTCAGCCCTATAAACGTGCCGTTGAACTCAAACACGCAAGGCTGTGTGCCCGCGATAAAATAACGTTGCTCATCAAACACGCCATAGTTGGGCAAAGCTCGTTTGCGGTAACAGGCCAAAATCGCGCCCTGATGCAATACCGCCGCGCTGTTGTAAAGCTTGTCGCCATCGCGTTCGGGGAAGCCGACCACCATAGCAATACCGGCAACGCGGTCGGCCAACTGATAAAGTGCATTATTGGCGGTATTAATAAAGTCGTTGCGCAATAGCAGGTCTTCCGCCGGATAGCCGGTCAGGGTCAGTTCGGGAAAGACGATCATATCCGCGCCCAATTCATCACGGGCATGAATCGCGGCTTGGGCGATGTTGTCAACGTTAGCGGCGATGTTGCCGACCAGGAAGTTGGTTTGGGCCAGGGCTATTTTTAGGGGCATTCTTACTTAGAAAGATTTTTGTAGGTTGTCGGTAATATTGATCATTCATTTACAGCAGAGAATAATGACATGTGTTTATTATATTCTGTGTTTCCAATACTCAGGATCTCTATGAAGGTGCATAACCGCAACAACATAGATGCTGTCTTTTTCTTCAGCATATAAAATCCCATAGGGAAATCTTCTTACCAAAGACCTTCTAATCTCGCCTTCAATAACTAACCATGCTTTTGGATATGCGGTAACTCGTTCAAGAGCGGAGAAGACCTCTAGTGAAAAGTCATATCCCAAACCTTTTTCCATGTCTTCGTAATAATCAATAGCCGCGTTAAATTCTGATTCCGCGGCTGGGTGAAATAAAACGTTCACTGCTGAAATCTGGCTTCTATTTTTTTAAGCACCTCATCACTGGAAACAGCCGTTATTTCGCCTGATTTCAGTTGCTGTAAACGATGCTTTGCTACTGTCGCCCATTTCTTATCAATCTCAGGTTCTGGCGCATTTAAACTTCGAAGTAAAGAGTCTACGACCAATGCCCGCTCTTCGACGGGTAATGAGACGGCTTCAGCTATGAGGTCTTTAGTCTTCATGTTTTCTCCAGTTCTTTAGTTACGGATGTCAAATTGGGTTACAAACACCCTTTCATCGCCACGCCAATATCAGTCGGCGAACTCACCACCTCAATCCCCGCCGCTTTAAGCGCTGCAACTTTGCCTTCCGCCGTACCTTTGCCTCCGGTCACAATCGCACCGGCATGGCCCATGCGCTTGCCGGGAGGGGCGGTTTGTCCTGCAATATAAGCCACCACAGGCTTGGTGACATGGGCTTTGATATATTCCGCGGCCTCTTCTTCCTCGCCGCCGCCGATTTCGCCGACCATGACGATGCCTTTGGTTTGCTCGTCGGCCTGGAATCGGCTCAACACATCAACAAAGTTCATACCGTGTATCGGGTCGCCGCCGATGCCGACGCAGGTGCTTTGTCCCAAGCCTTGCGCAGTAGTTTGATGCACCGATTCATAGGTCAAAGTGCCGGAGCGCGAAACGATGCCGATCGAGCCGGGCAGGTGGATATGGCCGGGCATGATGCCGATTTTGCATGCGCCGGGCGTGATGACGCCGGGGCAGTTCGGCCCGATCAGCAATGTGCCGGTGCCTTCCATTGCCGCTTTAACGCGCAGCATTTGCAAGATGGGTATGCCTTCGGTGATGCAGACGATCAGTTTAATCCCGGCATCGACCGCTTCCAGAATCGCGTCGGCCGCGTAAAAAGGCGGTACATAGATCATGCTGGCCGTTGCGCCGGTGCCGTTAACGGCATCCTGTACGGTGTTGAACACCGGCAAACCCAGATGCGTTTCGCCGCCGCGTTCCGGAGTAACGCCGCCGACTAATAAGGTGCCGTAGTCCAGCGCTTGCTGGGAGTGAAAAGTACCTTGCTTGCCGGTAAAACCCTGGCAAATCACTTTGGTGTCTTTGTCGATTAAAATGCTCATGCGGCCTCCTTAGCCAGTGCGACGACCTGTTCTGCCGCGTGTGTCAAATCATCCGCCGCATAAAGATTGAGTCCGGTGTTGGTTAACAAGGCCCGACCCTGTTCGGCATTGGTGCCTTCCAGGCGCACCACCACGGGCACGGCGACATGAACCTGCTCGACGGCGGCCAAAATGCCGGCTGCGATAATGTCGCACTGGACGATGCCGCCGAAAATATTTACCAAAACCGCTTTGACGCTGTGATCCGACAGGATCAGCTTGAACGCTTCGCAGACTTTTTCAACGCTGGTGCCGCCGCCGACATCGAGAAAGTTGGCCGGTTGTCCGCCTTTGAGCTTGACCAGATCCATGGTCGCCATTGCCAACCCCGCACCGTTGACCATGCAGCCGATATTGCCGTCCAGCGTGATGTAATTCAGCCCGAATTGTTGGGCCTTGTTTTCTTTTTCATCTTCCTGGTCGGGGTCTTTCATTGCCAGTATATCGGGATGCGCTTCGACCGCGTTATCGTCGAAATTGATCTTGGCATCCAGGGCCAACAACTCGCCGCTGTCGGTTTCAATTAGCGGGTTGATTTCAATCTGGCTGGCGTCCTTGGCTAAAAACAAATCGTACAAGCCCTGCATGATTTTTCCCAGGGCTTTGATCTGTGCGCCTTTGAGCCCCAACGTATAGGCGACTTTCCGGCATTGATAGCCTTGAAGACCTGCGGCCGGATGCACCGCTACCGAGATAATCTGTTCGGGCGTTTCGTGGGCGACCGTTTCGATATCCATGCCGCCCGCTGCCGAAGCGATAAAAATAATGCGCTGGCTGCCTCGGTCAACCAGCACGCTTAGATATAACTCGCGTTTGATCGGGTAGGTTTTTTCTACCAGCACTGAGTTGATCGGCAAGCCTTCCGAGCCGGTTTGCTGGGTCACCAGCCGTGTTCCGAGCATATCGCGGCTCAACTTGGCTGCTTCGGCCGGAGTTTTGGCCAGTTTTACGCCGCCGACCTTGCCCCGGCCGCCGGCATGAACCTGCGCTTTAACAACCCAACCGTCCCCGCCCAGTTCCTCTGCAGCCTGCTCGGCCTTTTCCGGCGTTGTGACTTGCTTGCCATCAGGCACAGGTATGGAGTAATGCAAAAACAGCTGTTTAGCCTGATACTCATGGATATTCATTAATTACTCCTTGAATTAACCGGCAACAATGTCCGGCGGGTATTTTTCACACACAGATGACAACTAAATGCTACGATTAAAAGCGTTATTGAGCATTTTAACGAAGTCCCTGCAAAACGCCATTTTAAAAACAAACATGCCGCCAAATACCAACGAAACCATCTTTCCTTGTCCTTTTTCTAAAGGCTACGGCATTCCGGCCCAGCAGGCCTGGTTGTTATTGAAGGTTTTTTTAGGCTATCGGCTTATTCTGGCAGGCCTGTTTGTCGCGTTGTTTTACAATCCCACGGATGTTTCCTTACTTGGCACGTACGACAGCAAATTATTCATCTACAGCAGCCAAAGCTACTTGATGCTCTCAATCATCTCCGGCATCTGCATAGCCTGGCGAATAACAAGCTACAGCACACAAGCGCAGCTGCTGATTTTTTCAGACATACTCATTCTGACCTTGATCATGCATGCTTCCGGCGGCATTAACAGCGGCATGGGCGCTCTGCTTGCGGTATCGATCGCCGCCGGCGGCTTATTAATCGGCGGTCGCTGTGCGATGCTGTTTGCGGCTCTGGCCAGTTTGGCCGTGCTGACCGAACAATTCGTCGCCGATTACAGACACAGTTTCGGCTCTACTTCTTACGCCAACGCAGGCATGCTCGGCGCTGCATTTCTTACTATTGCTTTACTGTCGTACATCCTCGCAAAACGTAGCGAACAAATATTCCAGCTTGCCGATCAACAAAAACAGACCATCATTAAACTGGAGGATCTGAGCAAGTATATTATCCAGCATCTGCAATCGGGCATCATTATCGCCAATAAGCAACAGGCCATTCAGATGGCCAATGAGTCTGCGTTGCGGTTGACAAATTTATCGACGCTGCCTGTTAAGCTGGGCGACATTTCAGACTATTTAGCGGAAGCTTTTCAAACCTGGTTAGCCGATCCGGAGCAAAATCTTGTGCTGCTGCAACTGCCGAACCAGTCCGAAATTCATAGCCGGTTCATGCCGCTGCCGACCGGGCATGAGTTTTTTTACATGATTATTCTTGAGGATATTGCGCTTTATAACCAGCAGGTGCAGCAAAGCAAACTCGCATCGCTGGGCCGTTTGACTGCCAGCATTGCCCATGAAATACGCAACCCGTTAAGCGCTATCAGCCATGCCGGGCAGTTGCTCACGGACAATCCGCTGTTATCCGCTCAGGACAGGCGCCTGACAGAGATCATCCAGACCCATTCAGTTCGCGTCAACCATATTATTGAGGATATTTTACAGCTTTCCAGAAGAACCGACTCACGGCGGGAAAAGATTTATCTAAAGCCGTGGCTGGACAATTACCTGAAGAATTTCATGCTTGAACATGCCGTTAATATCGATGCGTTAAAGCTTATGTGCCCGGAACAATCCTTATGTGCGTTTATAGATCCGGGGCATTTAAAGCAGATTACGGACAATTTGTGCCGGAATGCGCTGAAATACGGCAAGCCCGAGTCCGGGCCAATAATGCTACGCGTTTTTACTGTACAACAGGCGCCCTGCATAGAAGTTATCGATAACGGCTCCGGCATCAGCCGCAAACATCAAAATCACCTGTTTGAACCCTTTTTTACCACCTCTTCCAGCGGCACAGGATTGGGGCTTTATATCTCAAAAGAGCTAGCCGAATTAAATCAGGCAAAATTGAGCTATTATTTAACCGCCGATAACCGAAGCTGTTTTCGGCTTTGCTTGTTAAATGCGGAACAGACAATAATTGAACTATGAACAAACCATTGGCACTGATTGTAGACGACGAACCCGATATCCGTGAGTTGCTGGAAATCACCCTTAACAGGATGGATATCCGGACTTGCTGTGCCGAAAATATTACTCAAGCTAAGGCGCTATTAAAGCAAAAGACCTTTGGTCTTTGCCTGACCGACATGAGACTGCCTGACGGCAACGGACTGGAGCTGGTTGATTTTATACAGTCACTGTCCGGCCCGATACCGGTTGCCGTTATTACCGCACACGGCAATATGGAGTCGGCCATTCTGGCGATGAAAAAAGGCGCTTTCGATTTTGTTTCCAAGCCGGTTGAGTTGTCCGCGTTGAGGCTGCTCGTTAACAATGCATTAAAGCTTTCCGATGCAAACCCGGGTAAAGAAAGACGAATCCGGCACACGCTGCTGGGCGATTCATCAATTATGCAGGAGATCAGGGCAAAAATAGCTAAGCTCGCCCGCAGCCAGGCGCCAGTCTATATCAGCGGCGAGTCGGGCTCAGGCAAAGAGCTGGTTGCAAGGTTGATTCATCAGCAAAGCTCCCGTAGCGACCATGCTTTTGTAGCGGTTAACTGCGGCGCGATCCCGAACGAGCTGATGGAAAGCGAGTTTTTCGGACACAAAAAAGGCAGTTTTACCGGTGCGGTCAGCGACAAAATAGGTTTGTTCCAGGCCGCAGAAGGCGGCACCTTGTTTCTTGATGAAGTCGCCGATTTGCCGTTGCCCCTGCAAGTTAAATTGCTGCGTGCTATACAGGAAAAAAAAATCCGCCCGGTCGGGGAGCAGCAGGAAATTCCGGTTGATATCCGGTTGCTCAGCGCTACCCATCGAAACCTTGGCGATATGGTTCGGGACGGCAGTTTCCGGCAGGATTTATATTACCGCATCAACGTAATCGACCTTTATGTCCCGCCCCTACGTGAGCGACCTGGCGATATACCGGTTCTGGTCGATCATATCTTGACCCAACTGACAGGCGTCGGCGAACAGGACAGGCCCACCTTATCGGCATCAGCATTAAGCTCATTGCAGCGCTATTATTTTCCGGGCAACGTGCGAGAACTTGAAAATATCCTGGAAAGAGCCCTTGCGCTATACGAAGGCAACAGCATAGAAAGTAACGATTTGAACTTGCCAGTAGACGTCAATAACACTTCTAAATCGCAGGAATATAATCCAGTCCTGGGATCGCTGAAAGACCATTTGGAAAAAATCGAAAGAAAGGCGATCACTCTGGCACTGGAAGCCAATGATTGGGACAAGACAGCCGCCGCCAGTCAGCTGGGGCTATCTTTCAGGTCGTTAAGCTATCGTTTGAAGCAGCTTGATATGGAAATTTAATGCCGCTATCAACGCAAAAGATTAAGATTTAACCCAATCTGCTCTGAAAGCGCGTTGGTAAATATTCCATTAGGCGGTAGTGGGGGCATAAGCCCTTTAACGGCCTCGTAAATTACTTGCGATCCCGTCGATATTGCCTTGCGACGCAGAATATCGCCATCAAAGTGCGTTTTAAAGGCCATAAAAAAAGGAGACTATTTAGCCTCCCTTTAATCTATTCCGGATGACTTAAGCCTTACGCTTTGTATTTATCCATGGCTTCCAGCTTTGCTATGGCATCTTTTATTTTTGCGTCAGCCTCAGGAGTCATTTCATTGGCGGTGTAGACTTTGTCCAATAAGCCTTCTTCAACCAAGGCATCTTTTATCCAACGCTTGGTGAATCGGTAATTGTGATAAGCCGTAGCGACTTCTCCTGTTTTCGGATTTTTTAATCCTGTGCTTTGTACAGCGGCGGCAGCAGGGTTTTTTTTAGTCGCAGCCGGTTTGGCTGTAGTTGTTGTCTTGGTTGTTGCAGGCTTGGTCGCTGCCTTGGGCGCAGCCGGTTTAGCCGCTACCGGCTTTTCCGCAGTTGATTTAACCGCCGCGGGCTTGGCGGCTACAGGAGGCGTTACTTTTTCGGCCGCCGCGGACTTAGCTGCAACAGTTTTAGTCGCCGGTTTTTCTTTTGCAACGGCAACCGGGGGTTTTGGCTGTTCTACGGCGGCTACCTGTGTTTCAGGTTTTTCCGCCAGCGCTTTGGATTTAGCAGATGCTCTCTGTTCGCCTATAATCGCATAGACAACATATGCAACAAATATAGTAGTTAATATAAACAACCCTTCAGTCATAATGGCTCTCCACCTCTTTAAAAGTTAATTTTTCTTATCACTGCTTTAAAATTAAGCATTGCTGGCCAACAGGTAAATCTTCCGTTTGCGCCGCTTACCTATCCTTTTAGCAGGTAAACCGTATTGCTAGTGCCGGAATATACCAGAAGCCAGTGAGATGGGAAAATTCTAATTCGAAAAACTGCAAACTTGTCCGGCACTTAGAGGTTAAACACAACGATTACCAGCATGGCTGTCTTTTGGCCAGTTTGGGTAAATCATCACGCAAGCCCATGGCGTAACGGTTAAAATAAGCCTTGACCAGTGCCGTGTTATTTATCCGGTTCATTCCCGCAGAGCGCAGGCTGGCAAAGGGCTGTGCGGTTACGCTATAGGTCTTGTTCAGCACATCCATGCTCGACATCATTATCAGGTTATCGCCTTTACGCCAGCGCTCGTAACGGCGCAGGAAGCGTGAACTGGATAATGGCCTTTTTTCGTGCTTGGTTTGAATGGTCAGCTCCGCAATCGCTGCGGCATCCAACAGCCCGGCATTGACGCCTTGTCCTGCCAGAGGATGCATGGCATGAGCTGCATCGCCGCAGACGGCGAATCGCTGGTCGACATAGCGGTTTGCATATTGAAAGCGTAGAGGAAATGCGGCGCGCGGCCCTACGCCCAGTACCTTGCCCAGAATGCCGCCTGAAGCTTGCTCCAGGACCTGCAAAAAATCCTGATCGGAAAGCGCCAGATGGTTTTTTGACGTTTCCGAACTCAGGGTCCAAACGATGGAACACTGGCCGTTTTTCAGCGGCAAGAAAGCCAACGGCCCTTCATCCAGAAAACGTTGCCATGCTGTGAACTGGTGACTCTTCTCAGTGCTTATCGTAGCGACCAAACCATCCTGATGATAGTCCCAGCCGGTCACGTCAATACCTGCCATTGCCCTTAAGGCAGAGTCTCGTCCGTCGGCGGCAATAATCAGCTCAGCCTCAAGGGTGCGTCCGTCTTCCAGCCGTAACTGCCTGCCGCTTTCGTTAAGCTGCATGTCGATTACCTTTGCGGGGGTAATGCAAGTGGCCGACGGCAAGGTGTCCAGCACATCCCAAAGAGCAGCGACGACGGTCCGGTTTTCAACCAAATGCCCCAGTTCGGGGAAAGGTGTGTCGGCGCAATCAAAATGCAATTCTCCGCCGGCACGGACATCCCATACTCGCATGTCCCGATAAGCGCAAGCGCCGCGCTGTACCATGCCCGGCCATGCTCCCAGCATTTCAAAAATATTCTGGGAGGCTTTGGTTAAGGCGGAAACGCGAATATCGATAGGTTCCGGCGGCCACCGCCTTTCCGGGTTAAAGCGCTCCAGCAACGCAACCTTGACGCCGCCCTGCGCCAAGGCGCAAGCGGTTGCCGCGCCCACCATGCCGCCGCCGACAACAATTACTTCATAGCGATCTGTCATTGCTCTATCTCTTGCGTTGGATCAAAGCAGACGGGGCAAACGCCCGGCCAACCCCATAGCCTGACGGGCAAGCCATGTTTTTGCGGCAGGAATATGGTCCAGCACCGCCAGACCGATGTTTCTGGCAGCAGCCAGCGCCAGCCAGTCATTGGAAAAAATGCGCACCACATTATTGGTAAAGCCGATGGTTCGGTCATGGTCTTTTTGCCGGGCGTCAGCGTAAGCCGTTAGGAAATCGCCGGCGCCGATGTCCTGGCTGGCCTGATGCTGCTTGATGATCATTTCGGCCAGCTGCATGACATCGCGCAGGCCCAGGTTAAATCCCTGTCCGGCAACCGGATGCAGCTGGTGCACCGCATTGCCGATAACCACGGTTCGGTCTGATGTCATTTTTTCGGCGCGTATTAATGACAACGGAAACGCCCGCCGGGGAGCCGTCAAACTAAGTTTGCCCAGCCTGTAACCGAAACAGTGTTGAAGTTCGGCCAAAAAGTCCGTCTCGCTGCCGGACATTAGCGCATCGGCATCTTCGCTGGTGCGTGTCCAGACGACCGCGCAATAATTGTCGGCAACAGGCAGCAAGGCCAGCGGCCCTGAAGCGGTAAAACGCTCGAACGCGACATTTTTGTGGGGCAGGGATGATTTCACGGTAGTGACCAGCGCCGTTTGACCGTATTCAGTGGTGTGCTGGGCTATTTCCAACAATTTGCGAACCGAGGAGTTGCCTCCGTCCGCACCGACCAGCAGTTTGGCGGAGACGCTAAGCGGCTCATCGCCGCGCTTCAGGTTGACGTTGACTGCATCGCTGCCGGCCATCAGGCCGACCACACGGGCCGGGCAAAGCAGTTTTATATCGGACTCGGTAACAAGCTTGGCGACATGCGCCTCAATGTCTCTTGCGGTAATGACGTAGCCCAATGCTTCCACATTTTCTTTTTGCGCCGAAAGCCGGACTTTGCCGAAATGGCCTTGATCGGAAATGTGGATGTCTTTGATGGCGGTAGCGGCCTGCTTGATGCCCTGCCAAATGCCCAATGCTTCAAGCATCTTTATTGTGCCGGCGGCCAAAGCCAAGGCCCGGTCGCCGGCAGGTGAGTCATGCTGTTGCTCGCGGGTGTTCGCTTCGACGATCGCAATCCGTAGTCCGGTTTGTTTTAACGCCAGCGCCAGACAGTTGCCTGCCAAGCCGCCGCCGGCAATCAATAAGTCATAATCATGTTGCATCAGCTCGCCTGCATTAAGCTTTCAATTTCGGCAATGGTTTTGGGTACGCCGCTGGTCAAAATTTCATGTCCCTCAGCAGTTACCAACACGTCGTCTTCGATGCGTATGCCGATGCCGCGCCATTGCTCGTCAACGCTCTGGCAATCTTCGGGGATATACAAGCCCGGCTCGACGGTCAGCACCATGCCGGGTTCCAGCAAGCGCCATTCCTTATCCAGTTTATAATCGCCGACATCATGCACATCCATGCCCAGCCAGTGGCCGATCCGGTGCATATAGAACTGCTTGTATTTTTCGTCCTTGATCAGCTTTGAGACTTTGCCTTTGAGCAAGCCCAGCACGACCAGCCCTTTGGTCAATACTTCAACCGAAGCATCATGCGCCAGATGCCATGACAGCCCCGGCTTGATTTGTGCGATTGCGGCTGCCTGGGCATCCAGGACCAGCTGGTAAAGCTGCCTTTGCGGCTCGCTGAAACGTCCGGAAACCGGGAAAGTGCGGGTAATATCCGCGGCGTAATGGTCACACTCCGCACCGGCATCAATCAGCAGTAAATCGCCGTTTTTTAATTTGTCGGAATTTTCAGTGTAGTGCAGTACGCAGGCATTTTTTCCTCCTGCGACAATCGAAGGATAAGCGACCGCGCGTAAGCCGCCTTGTATAAAGTTATAAATGATTTCCGCTTCTATCTGGTACTCATACAGGCCGGGTTTGCATTTTTGCATGGCTTTGACATGGGCGTTAGCGGAAACATCGGCGGCGCGGCGCATCAGCTTGATTTCTTCAGGGCTCTTGAACAGGCGCATTTCGTGCAGGATATGCTCCAGTGAAGCCAGCTCGCCGGGGGCGGTGACACCTGTTCTGGACTGGCTGCGAATGTTATTTATCCAGACCAATAGATTGTGGTCGAGGTCGGAATTTCGCCCTATCGGATAATAGACCTTGCCTTTGTCTTCCAGCATTCCAGGCAAAATGTCATCCAGATCATCGATCGGAAAGGAATCATCCGCCTTATAATGAGTGGTCGCGCCTTCAAGACCAGCATGCGCGCCTTCCCACAAGGCTTTTTTCTCATCGAATTCCCGGCAAAATAAAATGTATTCGCCTTGCTTGCGGCCAGGGATAAAAACGGCCAGAGAATCCGGTTCATTAAAGCCGGTCAAATAGTAAAAGTCGCTGTCCTGCCGGAACGGGTAATTCACGTCCCGGTTGCGGGTTCGTTCGGATGCGCTGCCTATCAAGGCAATATTGCCTTTGCCGATATGTTGCATTAACTGCTTGCGGCGTTTTTTAAATTCACTTTGTTTCATATTTAATTACATAAAAGGTTAGGGTTTAATGGACCGTTTGCCCTGAGCCTTTTTGGTTTAATTCGCTCCGCAGCAATAAAACAGCCGACCTCATATATTCAGTAATTTCCATAAAATCACTTTCATCTTCTTCGCCTTCAGCCTCGGTATCCAGTTTAGTGAATTCGATAATGTCTTTTAATATCTCGCGTATTTCCTTGGGCAGGTCGGAAGCGGCATGGGTAAAGCTTACACCCAATAAAAAGCCTTGGCACCAGTAGGTGAGCGCTTCAACCTGCGCGCTCAACAATACGTCATCATTTGGTAAAAGTAAGTCAAATTCGTAATCATCGCTAGCCAGCAAGCTTTGCGTATCTTCAAACAAATGTATCAAGGTCGCCCGGTCTTCATCATTTGGCGGAGTTCCTTGCCGAAACAGCTCGGCTAGCCACTCTTCACTCTGTGCCTGCTCATTGGCGCACAACATACCTGTCGCCATGCCGTGGGCGTACCCCGCCGAAAGGTCGGCATCGTTTTGTACAACTATTTCATTAATTATTTGGTAAGTCATAAATTCCACATAATTATTTCACTATCGCGGACTAAAAATATCGCTTATGCTACCATTGATCATTGACTTGGATAATATTTGTTAATTTTGGGTCGCTACGCAAAATGCAAATATCGCCTGTTAACTTGCTTGCAACAACCTAGTTACCACCATGACAAAATCAAATCAATCTTTAGAGTTAAAAGACCTCGAAGAAAAGCTGGATCAGCTCATCGAGCAATATACTAGCGTAAAAAATGAAAACAGTTCGCTGAAAACCAAACAGGATTCATTAGTTCGGGAAAAAGCCAAGCTTTTGGAAAAAACCACTCTGGCCAGAACCCGGGTTGAAGCGATGATTGCACGTCTGAAAGCAATGGAGAACGGATCATGAACAAGAAGCTCCAGCCGGTATCGCTGATCATTATGGGTAAGGAATATAAAATTGCCTGTGCGCCTGAAGAGCAAAACGACCTGATCCGGTCGGCTCAGCAGCTTGATATTCAAATGCGCCAAATGAGGGATTCCGGTAAAGTAGCCGGCGCTGACAGAATTGCGGTCATGGCGGCGCTTAATTCGGCTCATGAGTTACAATTAATGAAAAATCAAAATGCCATGCTCACCCAAACCTTGAACGAATGCTTGGCAAAAATGACTCACAAGATAGAAAACGTTTTAGAAAATCCTTAAACGCGCTAAAATACAGTTTAGCATTTCCTGCGGCGTTCGAGAGTGTGCTGGGTGTTTCCTGAACCTGTTATTACCCCGGGGGCGGACACCAGTATTGGTGAGCATGCCCGTTTTATACGGGAAGCCTGATTTACCGGCCATGTCCCCACTTGAACTTCCGGTTCAAGGACGAAAGCACATTACGGCGCAGGCGGGAGATGCTCCATAACAATCACTCCCCATTAAATCAAAATTCCCATGAATTATTGGCTAATGAAATCCGAACCGGATACGTTCGGAATTAATGATCTGTACAACAAGCCCAACCAGACCGAGCACTGGGACGGTGTACGTAATTATCAGGCCAGAAATATGATGCGGGACGGTATGAGATTAGGCGACCAGGTTTTCTTCTATCATTCCAACTGCGATGTGCCGGGCATAGTCGGCATCATGGAAATCGTTAAGGAAGGTTACCCCGATTTTTCCGCTTTCGATCCTGACGACACGCATTTTGACCCCAAAAGCGATCCCGAGCATCCCCGCTGGATAATGGTTGATGTTAAATACGTCAAAACGTTGTCCCGCACTATTACGCTTAAAGAATTAAAAGCTCACACAGAACTGGCGGATTTGGCGCTGGTAAGGCGCGGTAACCGGTTATCCATAATGCCAGTTAGTAAAGGGCAGTGGGAGTTTATTCTCTCGCTGGAGTAAAAACAGGACTCGCTTAAGGTTGAGAGTTGATACGCATTTCAGGCTGGGCCATGGATCTTAAGGCCTGGCTAAATTGACTGTTCTATGAAAAAATTAAAAAATTAACAGGGTTCGATAAAGACAAGCGTATGTTTAATAGTGAAAGGGCAATCATAAGAGGTGTTTTAGAGATTCAAGCAGCTCAATCGACGTTGCCTTTGTTAATTCCTCAGCAGACGCTCCACGCGCTGTCTGCCACACACCGCTACACGATGCATCCATGCCGTTATCATGTCTAAGGGTATTATGGCTAACAGTTATGCAATTATTCTTGCAGGCGGCAGCGGCAGTCGTCTCTGGCCGCTTTCGCGGACATTGCGCCCAAAACAATTGCTTCCGCTCGATGGCGAGCAAACGTTGCTGCAACAAACGGCATGTCGATTGCTCAAGCATGTGGATGCCGGATGTTTGTTAACGGTGACGCATCAGGATCACAAGTTTGAGGTAAAAGGGCAGTTGGCCGAAATTGATGCCCTGCTTCCCGCGGCGGTATTGGCCGAACCTTGTGCCCGCAATACCCTGCCGGCGATTGCATGGGCTGTTTGGGAGATTTTCAAGCAGGACCCGGAGGCGATGGTCGGTGTTTTTCCTTCCGATCACGCGATTGGTGACGAACAAAGTTTTCTTTCGGCCTGGCGATCAGCCGAACTGGCGGCGGCGGAGGGCTATCTGGTATTGCTGGGCATCACGCCATCCGAGCCGGCGACGGGTTACGGCTATATTCAGCCCGGCGCATCCCTGAAGCTTGATGCCGCAGCCAACCCGATTTTGAACGTATCCAGTTTTGTTGAAAAGCCGGATCTGGACAACGCAAAGCGTTTTGTCGAAAGCGGCTACTTGTGGAACAGCGGCATGTTTGTATTCCGTGCCGATGCTTTTATGCAAATGCTGGAGAGCCATCAGCCTGACATTCACCGGGCAATGACCTCAATGCAGGAAAAGAGTGACGTAGAAGCATCTTATGACCGGCTGCCGAACCTGTCCATCGATTACGGTTTGGCGGAAAAAGCGGATAAAGTGGCGGTAGTGCCTGTTTCCATGGACTGGAGCGATCTCGGCAGCTGGGAGTCGATTTACCAGCATCGCGCCAAAGATGAATCGGGAAATATCACGCAAGGCGATATTCTGACGCTGGATACGCAAGACAGTTTGCTATGGAGTTCGAATGGCTTGCTGGCTACCTTGGGCGTACGAAATATTGCCGTGATTCAGACCGCCGATGCGACGCTGATTTGCGACCGCAGCCGCACGGAAGACATCAAACAACTGGTCGCGCAGGTACAGAAAACCCATCCTCACCTGGCTAATACGCATTTGACGGTGCATCGTCCATGGGGAATTTACAGGGTTTTGGAAGAAGGCCCCAATTTCAAGATCAAGTGCATTATCGTCAATCCCGGCGCCAAGCTCTCCATGCAAATGCATAAACACCGCTCCGAGCACTGGGTCGTGGTGTCAGGCACCGCTAAAATTACCAATGGTACGCAGGAAATCCAGATGGAGGCGAACCAATCAACTTATATTCCCAAGACCCACCGACATCGTCTGGAAAATCCCGGTCATCTTCCGTTGCAAATTATCGAGGTGCAATGCGGCGAGTATGTGGGAGAAGACGATATTATGCGTTTCGACGACACCTACGACAGAACATAATCCAGATGAATAAAATAGCATTAATTACCGGAATTACCGGGCAGGATGGGGCCTATCTGGCCGAATTTTTACTTCAAAAAGGCTACATTGTGCATGGCATTAAGCGGCGCTCATCGCTGTTCAATACCGACCGTATCGATCACCTCTATCAGGATCCGCACGTCAAGAATGCGCGTTTCTTTTTGCATTTCGGCGACTTAACCGATGCGACCAACCTGATCCGCATCATCCAGCAAGTTCAACCGGATGAGATTTATAATCTCGCCGCCATGAGCCATGTCGCGGTGAGTTTCGATACTCCCGAATATACGGCCAATGCCGACGGTATCGGCACCTTACGACTACTTGAGGCTATCCGCATTCTCGGCCTGGAAAAGAAGACCCGTTTTTACCAGGCTTCTACTTCCGAGCTTTACGGTCTGGTTCAGGAAACCCCGCAGAAAGAGACCACGCCGTTTTATCCGCGCTCTCCTTATGCCGTTGCCAAGCTTTACGCTTACTGGATCACCGTCAATTATCGCGAGGCTTATGGCATGTATGCCTGCAACGGCATCCTGTTTAATCACGAAAGTCCGATACGCGGCGAGACCTTTGTTACCCGCAAGATCACGCGCGCTTTAGCCCGGATCAAGCTTAACCTGCAAGATTGTCTTTATCTGGGCAACCTCAATGCCCTGCGAGATTGGGGGCATGCTAAAGATTACGTTGAGATGCAATGGTTGATGTTGCAGCAGGATAAGCCTGACGATTTTGTTATTGCCACCGGCGAACAACACAGTGTGCGCGATTTTGTCAATGCGGCGGCAGAAGAGCTGGGCATCTTTCTGCGTTGGGAAGGAGAAGGCGTTCAGGAAATCGGTATCGTCAGCGAAGCTGCGGCCGACCAGCAGTTTTTGCTGGGTAAAACCATCGTTCGCGTTGATCCTCGTTATTTCCGTCCCACCGAAGTGGAAACTTTGCTGGGCGATCCCAGCAAGGCCAAGGCCGTGTTGGGTTGGGCGCCCAGGATTACATTCAAGGAACTGGTAGAGGAGATGGCGCGCGAGGATTTGGCTCTCGCCCAGCGGGACCATTTGTGCGATACGGAAGGTTTCAAAACCTATGCGCGGCATGAGTAATTCGCCTGATCGCTTGGTGTTTTGAACTAACTTGACGAGACTGGAAATATGAAACTTCGTGTCCTGCTGACGGGCGGAAGCGGCATGGTCGGTAAAAATTTACTTGAGCACCCCGCTATCGGCGAATTTGACGTTATCGCCCCGCAAAGCAATGAACTCAATCTGTTGGATAGCAGGGCGGTAGAGGCCTATCTACGCGAGAAGAGCCCGGATATCGTGATTCATGCAGCCGGTCGAGTCGGCGGCATCCAGGCCAACATGCGGGAACCCGTTCGCTTCCTGATGGAAAATCTCGATATGGGCCGCAACATCGTATGGGCGGCGCATCAGGCGGGCGTCAAGCGCCTGATTAACTTGGGCAGTTCCTGCATGTATCCGCGCAACTACGCCGAACCGTTGTCCGAGGAAATGGTGCTTAAAGGTGAACTGGAGCCGACCAACGAAGGCTACGCGCTCGCCAAAGTGGTGACGGCACGGTTGTGCGAATACATCATGCGCGAGGATGCCGGTTATCAGTACAAGACGCTCATTCCCTGCAACCTCTATGGCCGTCATGATAAATTCGATCCGTCGCACTCGCACCTCGTGCCGGCGATTATCCACAAAGTCCATCAGGCGAAACAAAGCGGGCAACAGGCTGTCGAGATATGGGGCGACGGGACTGCGCAACGCGAATTTATGTACGCAGGCGATTTGGCTGACGCGATAGTTCGTGCGATCAAGGAATTCGACACTTTACCGGCTTCGATGAATGTGGGCCTGGGTTATGACTACACCATCAACGAATATTATCAAGCCGCAGCCGAAGTGATGGGATACGCCGGAAGTTTTGTTCACGATCTCAGTAAGCCCGTCGGTATGGCGCGTAAGTTGGTGAATGTAACGCGGCAGCAAACATGGGGCTGGACGGCGCGCCATGACTTGCGGGAAGGCATCGAAAAAACGTACAACTTTTATTTAAAGGAATATCAACAATGAGTTTCAAGTTTCCATTGGCTGCTGCCTCTTGGGATAAGGAAGAGATTGATGCGATGCAACGCGTCATCGCATCCGGCATGTTCACCATGGGTGCGAACGTGCAAGCTTTCGAGCGCGACTTTGCGGACTATGTCGGTAGTCGGCATTGCGTGATGGTGAACTCCGGCTCTTCGGCCAACCTGTTGATCGTGGCGGCATTGTTCTACACCCAAAATGACAAGCTGAAACTACAACGCGGCGATGAAGTTATCGTACCCGCAGTGTCGTGGAGTACGACCTATTACCCGCTGTATCAATACGGCTTGAAGATCAAGTTCGTCGACATCGATTTGCATACCCTGAACTACGATCTCGACCAGCTGGAGCAAGCCGTCACGGACAAGACCCGCGCGATCATGGCGGTGAATCTGCTGGGCAACCCGAATGATTTTGGACGCATCCAACAGATCATCGGCAAGCGCGACATCGTTTTGATCGAAGACAACTGCGAATCCATGGGCGCCGCTTATCAAGGCAAGCAAGCCGGAACCTTCGGCGTGATGGGCAGCTTCAGTTCTTTTTTCAGCCATCACATCTCCACCATGGAAGGGGGGCTGATCGTCACCGATGATGAAGAACTCTACCAAATTCTGTTGTCGCTCCGTGCCCATGGCTGGACGCGCAACCTGCCTAAACACAACCTCGTCTGTAGCGACAAGAGCGATGATCCATTCAAAGAGTCGTTCCGTTTCGTGCTGCCCGGCTACAATGTCCGCCCGCTGGAATTGGAAGGCGCATTGGGTGTCGAGCAGTTGAAGCGATTGCCGAAGATGATCGAGGCGCGCCGCAAGAATGGCAAGTTGCTGCAAGCGGCGTTAGGCGATCATCCCGAGATCCTCATCCAGCGGGAGATCGGCGAGAGCAGTTGGTTCGGCTTCAGTTTGGTGATCCGTCCCGGCAGCCAACTCACACGCAAAGCATTGGTGGAGAAACTGAATGCGCTGGGCTTCGAGTGCCGCCCTATCGTGACAGGCAACTTCGCCAACAACGAAGTGGTGAAATATTTCGATTCGGAAGTGCATGGTACGCTGAAGAATGCGGAGCACATCGACCGGAACGGGCTGTTCGTGGGTAACCATCATTATCCAATCCCGGAGGCATTCGCTGTTCTTGAGAGTATTGAATAATGATGCCGCTTGGGCGTCTGCGCAATTTTCTTGGGCTGCTGACAGCCAATCTGATGCGAGGGTGTCGTATTCGCTCTCTGGGCGTGTCGCCTCGTGC